>Ga0325410_1001848_pt1 | contig 23539 bp, 14 predicted proteins | sample PopdelMetagenome_16_FD_206182 | JGI IMG/M metagenome (GOLD analysis project Ga0325410, IMG submission 206182) | Populus deltoides microbial communities from Bellville, Georgia, United States - Xylem-PdIQD-R3 | ecosystem: Host-associated > Plants > Phyllosphere > Stem > Wood/Secondary xylem...
TTTTTTAAATGTATTAAAATAATATATTTTTATTTTTTAAAAATTATTTTTAAAATCAACACAATTTAAAAATATAAAATAATAAATTTTTAGTGCATAATTTTTTTTTTAAAATACAGATTGAACCGCGTTTCCAAATACTTTCATTCCCTTACCAAACCATGAATAAAAAAATAAAAAAAAATGAATAAAAAAAAAAAAAAATTACCCAGTGTACAAGAATGTCTCTGAAATACCCATAGGTCACCGGCCTTCTCTTATATTCTTCAAACTTGACTGATTCCAATATTTATTAGGGTGCCATCTTCAGGAGTATAATCTTACTTGTCAATGAATTCTTTACTAGAATGTAATTAATCCTTCAATTAATTAATTTAAATTTCACTCCACCATACATATGTAGTTTATTCAAGCAAACAAACACACATTCTAACTTCAATTTCTCTCTCCCCTATAACTCCACAGTATTTTGCTCTCCTGCTCTCTCTTCCACTAAATCCTCTTCATCACAATACCATGAATGCCTATAGATCAGAAGACAATTCATACTGTTATTTCCATCCCAAAGAGGTTGTTGTTGGGGTTTGTCCACTATGCTTGAGTGAGAGGCTCTTCATATTGGCTGCAAAGCAAGGCAACCTTTCTTCTGCTAGAGCAGCTCATAGAAATGAAGGCACAACACACAAAAAGCCACCCATCAACCTTCCAAAGATTTTCGCTCTTGGTTCTTTTCTAAATCGGCTTGAGTTTCGGAACTGGAAATCTAATAACTCTGATCACGATGCTGAACCCACTAGTCAAGAAGGTATAATTTTTGCTGCAAATGTTTTCTGCTGTTGTTTGGCACTTTGATTGTCAGTGCTATTATTATTACAAGAGTCCCAGTTCTTTGCTGTTCTTGAACTCCTTCCAGCACGAGGGTAGTCTGTCTATGCAAAATTATTGTTCGTGTAGTGACAAAAGTATAGGCAGTCAGAGTACATATACATACCATCCTGATCAGTCCGCACTTCTTAACAGATGAGATTTAGAAACTTTTTAATTATTAGTATCATTGTGTTTCATTATTTCTAATTGTTTTGCTACTGTAAATCAAGCACGTAAAAAAATATAAGGAAAAAACTTGTAATTCACGAACCTACATAGCCCACGTTACTGAGGAAAAAACTAGCCCACAATACTATTGTAGGAAAAGACTTCTTGAAAAGATGAATTTCGATATAATGACAGATAGCGCTAATCATATGGATATATAATTTCATCAGTGTAATTTTCAACAGATCATGCTAATATTCATCACACAGATAGGTCATGCAAACAAAACCTAACGACGGACCCCTTAGGATGTCTTGTCTTGCAGATCATGTTTTATATGGTTAATACTCTGCATGAGTCTCCACTTATTTGTATTTAAAGATTACTGATGCAATTAAAACGCAACATGCATCTGTGCTTCCAAGTAGATAGTATACAAAATATGTAACTTTTTTCTTAATCTTTTGATCCCTTTTCTCTTTGTAACTCGTTATCTCAATTTAATTTAATAAGCTTTTGCAGACTCCTTTATATCAATCAAGTTTGAGGACAATGGTGCTGCCTCATGGGAAAAGGGCACAGTTTCTAAGGTCTTCATCGATCCTTGTAGCAAGTCATGGAATCAAAATCTCAACATGGAAGCCAAAGAAGGCAAAGACATTAAGGAGACCGTCAGCATGATAGAGCAGGCAAAACCGCGTTCCTCACTGAGGTGGCGAAGGGGGATTGGTCATATGTTCCATCTAATCAGATGGAAGAGCTCCACCATGGTGGAGGGAGTCAAGGTGAGGAAGAGCTGGATAAGGACTCTGACAAAGAGGAGAACCATATAAGAAAGAGAATTCTATAGAAAGGAACACCTGCCTTTTCCACCGCACCATTCCTCTTTGTGGCTTGAGCTTCATTCTGGACTGTAAAGCTCTATATTATTGAGATGGTAGAGTCAAAATAGCTTTATCATCTCTCTTAAAAACTGCTTGGCTTTGAGATTCGTGGGGTTATTTATTTTTTATTTTTACTTTTTTTTTTCAAATTTATAAACAGTATTGAAGATGTCCAAAAATAAAAAATATGTAAATAATAAGTTATTTAGTGTTTGAGATAGTGATTAATCAATATGTTTTGATACTTTGATTCCTTCTCTTTAGACTAAGAAATTCCAAGGTTATGGTAAAAGTTTGAGTACCTGCAAAATTAGTCTCAATCGAGAGGATTTAAAGATCATCCGATAAAAAAGTTGGTATATTAACGAGAAAGACAATAAATGACTTACAAAAGCTTTAAATTTAAGGAAAAAAAATGTTTGTTCTTAAGTTTTAAGTTAATTAATGTTATGAAATCTATGAGTTTATCTTAAGAGATAAAAAGTTTTGAACCTTTACTTAGATGGTTCAGAGGGTATTTATACCCCTTGAACCATATCGTTTTCAGAGAATGGAAAGACTGGAAAACCCTTTGCTTTCTGTAATATTAATGAGAGATAAATATCCCTTAAATATCATTAATGAGATAATAAGTATGGTAGGTCTCTTAAAAGACCTTGTATATACATACGAGTATAGGGATATCATTACATCAATATGAATGATTATTCTAGATAAAGAGGCAGAGCGATTTGTCATTCTTTCAATACTTTTATTTTAGAAGATCGTTTAGGATCAAACATATAGTCTTAGAACTTGGTAATAGTTGAATCCAAATGCTTCGGGCCTGTCATACTTGCCAGATCCACGTTACTTTGGGCTTGACTGACTACCATGCCTAAGTGTTTTGGGTTTGACATGTTTTCTAGACCCTCGCTACCTTGGGCTTGGCTGACTGCCAAGTCTAAGTTCTTTGGGTTTGGTATGCTTGCTAGACCCACACTATCTTGGACTTGGCTGACTGCCAAGTTCAAGTTTTTTGGGTTTGACATATTTGCCAGATCCACACTATCTACCAAGTCTAAGTTCTCTAGGTCTTGTGTGTCTGCCAGACCCATTTTTTTAAGATAATTTTTATTTTTTAAAATCTATAATAAAAAAATGTTGACTCATCAGTTTCCCCCGAGCTTTTAATGTGTAATCTTGCATTAAAGGTTAGTACACGTCTTATTTTTATTTGGGAAAAAGGTGTTTAGACATTGGTGATCTAAACAAATTTTTTAGGGAAAAAGAAGCAAAGTTTTTTGGGAAGACCACCCGACAATTCGTAATAAATATTGCAGGCTTTTGACATTTCTATGGTTACAACGAGGTGACGTTTGTCTCTCATTTTTATCTTTCCCCTCTTTCTTTTACTTTTGCTAAACCTTTTTTTTTCAATATTCCCTAACTTAGGAATTTTCAATTTTTCACAAGAAGAGAACTATTTAAGCAGGGAGGATTTCTTTGGCTAGGTAAACTAGATCTTCTTTCCTTGTGCTTTCGTAAAAACTCTTTCAGCGTTTTCTTTCATCTAACATTATGACATCTAGAAAAGGGAAGCAAAATATATCTCTTGAAGGTGATTTCAGTTTCAGACCCAAAACTGAAATCATTTGTCGAAGATCTTCAGCCATAAGGATTAACCCTAGATCTAAAACGGATGATGCTCAACCATTTTTTGCTAAAAGAAAGGATGAGGTCATTCCCTAGAAAGTTTCAAACCTGAGGGGACAACCGAGTTTTTCCAGGACTTTGATGGATGACATATGGAGTTCAGTGACTTGAGATCAAGTAACCCTGACCAATGCTAGTCAGCCAATAGAGTATATAATGGTAGTCCCTAAAGCTGGTGACCGTATTTCTCTGGTCACCAGCAAATATGATGGGGGTAATATTATCATTATTGCCCCCCATATGTGTATATGAGTTTGAATACTCGTTTTATTTACATGGATTTGTAAATGATGTTTTGAGGTGCTACAACCTTAGTCCTGCTCAGATTTATCCTAATGGATGGACCATTCTATCCTTATTTCAAAAGTTATTAAGGATTTTGAATGAGGAGCCTATGGTCAGGGTATTTAAGCAATATTATACCTTGATCAGTAGCACTGAAAATGGACTTTAAATCCCTTGGTTTTTTACTTTCATTAATAGATGAAATGGGCCAATAAAGAACACTAAAAAAGGGAAGTCCTCTCGCTAAAAAAAATAGAGGGAGCAATGGGTGATAGTGAGGTATGATGACCTAGCCAGACCTTAGGATGGGTATAATCCAATCTGGGGCTGTGCCCACTATTGGAGATCACCCTCAATAAGTGTGAATGATAAGCCCATCTTGGGTCTAGAGGAGGAGAGGGTGTGCACCAGGTTGAATAATCTCCATACTGAATATGACATCGATTGTATGGCTAAAAAGAATATAGTGTTTTGGGTAATCTCGTTTTCATATGTTTTTTTATTTTAATACCTTTCATTTCCTAACTGATTCCTTATACAAGGTCTTTACCTGGGACTGTTGGATTCAAATTCAATGGGTTTACCTCTTCAATGCCCTCTTTTAGTGAAGGCTCCTCTTTTGAAGATAGTTAATCATTGATGCGAGGATAAAGAGTTAGGTTTTCTATTTAAATGAACATTGAGGAGACTGCCATAGTCTAAGCCGATGATGTTTATGAAAACATCCTTGTAACTAGCCTTCTTATTGATGAGATGTGTCAAGAGGCAACAAAGGAGTCTCGCTCTCCCCTACCAAGGGGCCCTGAGGTGCCAACACTAACCTCGATCATTCTAGAGGTTGCCTTTCAATGGAAGAGAATGAGAGTTTCCATCATTTCAGATTATGATATGGAGATTGTCCCTCCTCCATATAGCATTCATGCTCCCTCGAGCCTAGTTTACTTGTTTCCTGGATCCTCCAGCCAAGCCCCTACATCTTCCTGAGAGGAGGATATCTTCTCTAATCTCAAGTTAAACCACGTCTCTATTTGTTTCCCCACTCTAAGTGAGGAAGGGGGATAATGAAGACCATTCTTCAAGGGAGGTCCATATTGAGACTTGGTGGGTTGGATGTGATAAAGATATTGGATAAACTCCTTACCTTTCCTTCTGATGTGGAATGATTGATTGACCCAAGCTTCTAGCGCTACTTAACCATTATTGGACATATAGCTTTTCAGGTAAGATAACGAACTAAATATTTTTCTTTATCTATTTTATTATGCTATTTTTAAACATAACTTATCTTATCCCTTTGGTTGTTTAATGATGTGTTTCTACTTCAAAAGTAGGTGGGTTAAGGAGAGAAGGGTTAATGAGGAGGCCATTAAGCGTTACTGTGCTGACAAGTCTGAAGTACGCAGACTTGAAAAAGAAAACTTTGCTCAAGATATTGAGATGAACTCTTTTAGGACTACTTACTCTAGGTTGCAGGGGTAGATGAGAGCTCAGACCTATGTCTTGGAGTCAACTAAGCAAAGGATGGCAGAGACTTACAATCATATTAACTTCCTGGAGAGAGGGATGATTGATTTGAAAAAAAAAGTGGCTAAGCTAAAAAGGGTGAGGGAGACTTTGAGAGAGGAGCTAGGGATAACTAGGAAGGAGGTTCAGAACTCTTGTACACATATGGAAAACTTGAAGAAATCCTCCCAAGTTTTTTGGACTGAATATGAGGAGTTCGTCTCTAACGAAGACATTAGGAGATAAACTTTTTCTGGTTATGTCAAACTTGTATTTATTTAACCTTTCTAGAGGGATATAAGTTGACTTTAGTGAGATTTTCCTAAACGACCAAGTCCTCAACTTTATTGATGTCTTCCCAGTCAGAGCTACATCAACAAGGGATGAAGTTTACATAGCTTAGGAACCTGGCATGAAGATGTAGTTTCCTTTAGGGATTTTGTTATTTCCTTTAAGTGTTATTTAATGTATTGAATGCTTGGGCTTTTAAAAGCCTTGAATTTGGCTATAAAGCCTATGTTTTATATTTTAGTTTTTTGAAATTTTATGTTACATCCCTTGCATCATTATTATGTTTAAGCATGCTAACATGTCGTGTTAAGTAATCATAACAGTCCAATGCCCAGATTTAGGAAACATACATCTTTTATACTTAGAAAATTCTTTGGAAAATTTTTATTGACCAACAACCAACAAACCAATGTGGGTCAACACAGGTCCAACACCAATGGTTGGAAAACATATATTCCTGGGTCCAATACATAGAAAATTTTTAAGAAAAATTCTAAAACCAACAGAGAAAGTTTAAACGACCAACATCCAACAATGACTATATATCCATGTTACCCCTTGTTGGGGTGGAGATGGGTTCTCTACATCAGGTAGTTTACATGCTGTTGAGACCCAAAATGTTAGATAACATGGTGATTGTTGTGGTTGGGACTATTGTCTTTAGGAGACTATTTATCAATCACTTAGGGATTGCTATTAGGGAGAACATATACCATCCCTAATGCTCTAAGCCTATAGGCTTCATTCTTAATTGCAGCTATTAGACGTGACTCTTCTAGGAAGTCAAGATTGGTCTTAAGATTTTGTTCATTGCTTTCTGAGGTGTAGTAAACTTCCTGGTGGCTTGTACATTTGATTTTAGCTATTTATGACCTTTTGTAAGTATTCCCATAGACAACGCCACTAATGATGTTTCAAAATCCAAGATACATAAATAATAGGTTATTTAGTATTTGAGATAGTGGTTAATCAATATGTTTTGATACTTCATTTTAGACTAAGGAATTCCAGGCTTATGGTAAAAGCTTGAGTACATGAAAAAATAGTCCTAATCAGGGTGATTTAAAGACCCTCCAATGATAAAGTGAGTATATTTATGAGAAAGACAAAAAATGACTTACAAAAGCTTTAAATTCAAAGAACAAAGATGTTTGTTTGAGCTTTAAGTTAGTTAATGCTCTAAAATTTATGAGTTTATCTTAAGAGATAAAAATTTCTGAACCTTTACCTCGATGGTTCAATAGGTATTTATACCCCTTGAACCTTGTCGTTTTCATAGAATGGATAAACTGGAAAGCCCTCTGCTTTCAGTGATATTAATAGGAGACAAATATCCATTACATATCATTAAAGAGATAGGAAGTATGGTAGGTCCTTTAAGAGACCTTGTATGCACCTATGAGTATAGAAAAATCATTACATTAATATGAATGATTATTCTAAATGGAAAGGCATGGTGGTTTGTCATGCCTTCAATACTTTTATTTTAAATGATCGTCTAGGATCAAATATATAGCCATGATTGAATCCAAATACTTCGGGTTTGGCATGCTTGCCAGATAACCGCTACCTTAGGCTTGGCTGACTGCTAAGCTCAAGTGTTTTGAGTTTAGCATGGTTGCCAGACCCACGTAATTTTAGATTTGGTTGACTACCAAGTTCAAGTTCTTTGGGTTTGACATACTTGTTAAACTCTCTCCACCTTGGACTTGGCTAACTTCTAAGTTGAAGTTCTTTAGGCTTGACATGTTTGTCAGACCCATGCTACCTTGGGTTTGGCTGATTGCCAAGACAAAGTGCTTTGGGTTTGGCATGTTTGCCAAACCCACAACATTTTAAACTTAAATGATTGTCAAGTCCAAATTCTCTAGGCCTGACGTGTTTGTTAGACCCACGTTACCTTAGACTTAGCTAACTACTAAGTCCAAGTTCTTTAGGTCTGGCGTGTTCGCTAGACGCACGTTACTTTGGACTTGGCTAACTATAAAGTCCAAGTTTTTCTGGTATGATGTGCTTGTCAAACCAATGTTATCTCGGGCTTGGCTAACTTCTAAAACCAAGTTTTTTTATTTGACGTATTTACTATACCCATTTTATTTTTAATATGAATTTTATTTATAAAAATCTATAAAAACAAATGTTGACTCATCACGTATGGACTGTAAAAGATTTGGTGCAATGTGCTTTTGCTTCACAATTTGCATTGATGATATTGAACATACCCTGCAGAGAGAAGCATTTGTAAGTATTTCCTTGCCCATTCTAATTAAAGCTGCTTGACCTTCTGATAGTGGCACATATAGAGTTGAAACATTGGGTCATTCAAGGGCCCTCACGTAGCTTTTATCACTGTCTTGTAGTTGTCTAGATTGGAACATAAATGTTTGGTTCCTTGGACGTTATATATCTTGTGTTCCTAATTCTTAAAGAGCACATAATTTATGATAGTGTAATGAGCTGTATCAAATCCTCGTGTTTAATTGTTCTGTGTTTCATGAATTAAGAAGAAATTAAGTTCATCATCAACCTCTCCCTTCCCCTCGTGTGAGTCATTTTGCACGTGCAAAGAAGGCCATGAGGCTTGATTTGTTCATTGGGACCCTTCACTATGGCATGTTATGTTCCAGTTTCAACCTAATTACTAGGACCATTCCTTCACAGGACCATGAGAAGGAGTGGGCGAAAATGACAAGGCATCAATCTTCACCCAACTCCAGCGACAACAATACAAGAAGAAGATGGCAAGTGGATCCACCGGCCAGTTGCGTAGGAAAATGTTGACTGTATCTATATTCCTTGATGCCCACAGCACTGTATGATGGCAACTTCAACTATTTACTTTCCAATCGAGTTACATGACTTCACCAAAGTTTATGCTAACATATACACAATCTTTTTATACATAATATGTTAAAATATACAAGAGGATAAGCATAGAAAGCAAAAGAGTATTGGAGCTGCCAGAAGGACTCCATAATTCTTCCACTCCCCCATGATCCAAGAACGCATGTGGTCAGAAACATTAAAGGGTAACAGTTCTAGATTCTTTACTTATATGATGATGAAGCGCTTTCTGTGCAATCTAAGCAAACAACTTTTCCACTGGGGGCACACTTTCACATTGTTTTGTCACACCTCATAGAGAGTGAACTCCTGTCCACATATCCAAAGTATTTTTGAAATAATAACATTAGAGACTTTAAATACCTAATTGGTAGGCCTCTACCCATAACTATCTCCTCCTCCTCCTTCTTTACCAATTCTTCCTGCTTCCCCTGGCATTTTAGATTTCACAGGGGAATCTCATACATTCCGATATTCTCCCTTAACCGTAGTTATCTCTCTAGGCTTGATTCTCGTGTCAGTTTTATTTTCGCTTGGTTGGATCGATGCGAAGTCAGGAATATGCTTTTGCTAGCATTTAATTGTTTGCTTGTGGGAGGCTAAGAGCTCCTACTTCGTACATGGTGACTGTTGAGTCCATGATGTGATGAAACAAGTCCTCATCAAGCATTATTTACTGGTCTCTTGACACATGAACTTCACCCTAACTTTTTAGCAGAGAGTAGAGACAGAATTAAAAGCACTGAAACGTTGAAACCACATCCTTGCGACCACCATAGAAGAAACAGTGACTGGGACAAAGATAAGAACTTGCCTGACTACGTTTGGACTGAATTGAAACACATCCCATCTACTGTGCTAGCATATGATGGCTTCAAAGTGTTTTTTGGACCATTCAGTCCATTTTCCTTAATATATATTTTTGGAAAAGAAAAACTTCCCTATTTGTTTATTCGTTTTCTCTCTTACGATCACTTCCCCCTCCTCCTATGCTGTGGATGCTAGCTTGATGAAATGGATGTTGGGAAATAGCGTCTGCTAATCCAAAAACATTGAAAAACGTTGTGCTACACGAGCCATGGAATTTCTTAGTAATCCATAGCTAGCTAGCTAGGCCATCATTCTTGATCAGGAAAATAGTGTTTCTAAGATAGACAGCACACAGCATATGCACCAAAACAATCATCAACACAAAAATGTTAGATATTGTCTCTATGAATATGCATCCAGAAAACATGGACCCCAGGAGCTTTTACAACGAATGATCATATATATATATATATAACCACACTGGTGGGCCGCTGGTTATCTCAAATTGGAAAAACAATGCTAGTTATAATGTAAGCTTGTATTTCAATTAACAAGTAAAGAAAACAAGAGCGGCCATGATTTGCAATCAGGCAAATAATATGTGGAAGGTAACCGTGGATCTAGTAATGTGGACCCAAAATGATCTTAACTTTTATCTTCAAGTTGGATTTTGTGCGCAACAACAACAACAACTTGTATTGCAAGTTGTTTTTGTCACCCATTAAAGAAGTATTAAAGAAGTGGAAGACTGCAAAACTATTTTTATGTAGCTAAAATAACTTTAGTTAGCATTTTCATTTGAAAGTGAGTTATTGGAGGCTTGGAGGAGTCTCCTCCGATCTTGAGGAGTGTATTCAATCCAAGAGGATTGTATTCATGGCATGGTCCCTCCGATCTTGAGGAGTGGCTAAATTAACCTTTCTTCTCTATATTTTAGAGGTGACAATCTTCGCACGCTTTCAATTAGTAATCACATGTGGTACTCTGTACAACCGGATTTATAATATGTTTCCTTGGAGCAACATTACTCTCTTAACAATAGCAAATTAAGTTAAATAATATATTTGGTTAAGAAAAAATTAATTCACTCATTAATTTCTTTGGTTAATGAAATTTTGAATCTAAATGGGTACGTAATACAAAAAAAAATGTTTTAAATTTTCAAAAGTAATGCTTTTTAAAATGAAATTAAATCAATTGGTAACTTAATTATTAACGTTGAAAGTCACTTTCAATTAACAAAGTGTAAAATCTTCTTCCTGATGAGTGAAGCTGGTGTTGGTTTCCCAATATATATACAATAAAAATTTATTATATAAAAGTAGAGAAGAAAGGTTAATTTAGCCACTCCTCAAGATCGGAGGGACCGTGCCATGAATACAATCCTCTTGGATTGAAATGACTAGCACAGAACAACTTCACAGAAATACCCACAGCAACATGAAACACCGGATGTTAAGGTGTTATTTATTTTTATCTTTGCTTCCGTTAATTTTTTTTTAGTATTTTTAAATTATTTTAATTAGCAAAAATAATTTTTAAAATATATATAAAAAATATTATTTTAATATATTTTTAAAAATTCCAAACATTATTATTCCAAACATCCTGTACCGTAATACACCATCAAGCCAATCAAGAAAGACTAGAAAAAAAAAAAAGACTAGATGACAACTATCTAGATGGTGATCAAGTGGTAAGAGTTTGGGACAAAGAGGTTTGTTCTTTCTGTGGTCTTAGGTTCAAGCCTTGTGGTTGCTTATATGATAACCACTGGAGGCTTACATGGTCGTTAATTTTAGGGCCCGTGAGCTTAGTCGAAATACGCGCAAGCTGGACCGGACACCATGTTAAACTAAAAAAAATAAAAAAAAGACTAGATGGCTGCCTGATGTAAACACTTAATGAAGAGAAATTATTAAATTTGTCGGGAGTTGTATTCCATCCTCTTCAGAGAACACAAATGTACCATGAAAATAATTCGTAAATCTCGTATTTTTATGAGAGAGAATAGTAAAATTCATGGAATATTGAATAATTCATCCTTTATTGAGATTTATCACCTAGATTATATGATAATGAGCTATAGATTTATACCTATATATTGACCCACAGTCCTGTGACATGCCATCTTCAAAGGAATAGGAGGATCAGAAAAGGCTCCTGTAGATATTTGGTTAAAAATAAATTTGTTGGCGGCCTCGGTATAATGAATTCCATCCCAAACGACTCGCACTGAGGGATCATCACATGAGCCCACGGTTATCTGGGTGCCATTTACTGTAATTGTTGCTCCACATCCAGCACTGCTACTGTAGTTATACAGGCCTCCATAGCCACAACATGCTACAAGTGGAAGCTCAAATCCTACAATATGAAACGAAACCACATTAAATATGAACAATTTTTTAAAATAAATACGAGTAAAATATAAGGTTTTACATACCATATTTTTTGGGTTCACTGAATAAAGAATACTTCACAGAATAGACATCTACGTATGTAAATGCTGCTGAAGGAAAAACCTTCCTGAGTTGAAGTACGGTCTCTTGCAACTCATAATTAAAGTATTGAGCGACTTCATTATAAGACTTGGCGCAACCGGCACTGTCTTTTTCAGCAGAAGGAAAATTGGCTAAAACATAAGCAAGACAACCAATCGGTCCTGTATTGTGAATCCAGAATGATCTCGCTCCCAAATTGTATATGCTCTGCATCAAAGTAACTATGGTGTTTTAGATGTATATAATATTTCTACGCGATAAAATGATTGCAAAAGTGGTATAATCCAAATATCAGTGGAAATTTTGTATTGGCTATGTAAAACCATAAAAAACAAGCTCTGATACTATTTGTTAGAAGAAAAACAGGTGTGGTAGATGTTTATAAACAACAAAACAATAAGCAAAATTAAATGACGAAAAGAAGATTTGAGAGGAAAAACAATCTTATTAAGTGTTTTCTCTTGTGTATTTCTCTTTATACTTATTGAATTATGCTTCTAATTATAAGTTTATTTATTGACTTAAAATTCTAGACAAACAAGAAAAAGATGATCATAATCTAAACAGTAAATATATTCTGCCGACGTAAACGATCGACCATTTATGAACCAGTTGACCAATTTATTTAATCCAACCGGTAGAGCGATACACAACCGATAAATTGATTTTTTTTATTTTCTAGAACACCAAAATCTAGTTTATTTTCAACTAAAATAACTGGAAAGGGGGTATGCATTATTAGCATACACTATAAATTACGATTAAGAAAAGTAAACTTCGTAAATGAATTCTAAGTAAAAAAAACTCAGAATAACAGATGTTGGGGAGGAAAAGGGAATAGAAACTTGTTACCTTAACATTTGTCAAGAACGTATTAACAATGTTAGGAACAGATGCATTCACTTCCTCAACAGACATATTTCCGAAAAATCCAGCTCCAAGATCATTTTGACCAATATCGAATGTGTATAAAGCTTTTTGAAAATATTCCTCCTTGGGCATCAATTGTGCAAATACTCCTCCTACAAATAGATCATGGCTTAACGAGAAATTCAATTTATTGCCATTTATTTATATATCTTAATTAATTGAACATCAAAATTCCAGATATGAAGATTAATTAATTAATTAATTAATGCTTACCTCGTTTCCTAATCGACTGTGATCTGTCCTTTAACTGCACGAATTGATTATATTGCACTAGGAAGAAGAATGGACTGAATCCATTATTTGCCGGTATAATCCTAGCTGGCAATGTAATGGTGGATGCTGATGTGGCAAAATTTGCTCCGACAGTGAAGTTGGTCCCCAGAGAGTCGAGGTAAGCACTTAGAAATGAGAGATTCAAACTCTTTGCTGATACATCACAATATTTATCTATTGTCGGTAAAACATTATTTTTCTAAATTATATTTTGAAGTTTTACTGTTAGATTAAAGTAGTTCTCTAATATAATAATTATAAGTTAAAATCTTATCGTTTTTATTTTATTTGATAAAATTAAATATAAGATAGTAGTGAATTTCTGCAAATTTCATACTAAAAGAATTTCATTAAAATAATATAATTTGTATTTTGAATAATCATCTAATAACTTAAAATTTTAAATTAAAATAATTTTTTAACATTTTTATTAACAAATCCACAAAAAAAAGAAAAAAGAAGAAGATGAAAATAAATGAATATTACTCTTCCAAGTCTCAAATTATAGTCTTTTGTAAATGGCAGTTGGGACTACCCACGAAAAATAAGTGTTCAGGGATCCTTATGGCCTGCCATTAATTAGCACTATATCAGAAAAAAATATAATTTATAAGCAATTTTTTCGTATTAAATTTCATGTAAATTAATGTGAAACGTGTAATTGGTACAGAGAATTCTCATAAATTTAAATAATTAAATTCTCTAAATAATAATAATAATAATAATAATAATAATTACCAGTCAACTAAACTCCCCAAAATCTTCAATACATATCAAAAAACAACACTGCTAAGTTATCATATTGTTTGGAATTATAATAGTAATTCTGATATAAAATATTTTTTATTTAAAAATATATTAAAATAATATTTTTTATTTTAAAAAAATTATTTTTAATATTAAAATAAAAAAATAGTTTTTAATAATAATAAAAAAATTCAAAATTTAAAAGAAAAAAAAGGCTCGTCACACCTCCTTGTCCTTTATAGACGTAAAGGGTTTCTTAGAAGAGAGGCTGATCGCTTGCTATGTCATTTTTCAGAGACCTATCTATTTGTCAGAGTCGGTTCTATCATCTCACAAGATTTGTCAATGTCTATTCATATGGGCTATGGCCACTAATAAATTAGGCAATGGTACTAATTTATTCTAAGCTGGAACTAAAGGTTCGAAACTTACCGACGAAATCTATAATCAGCCTTCCATCGGAGAACCTCCCCGCCGGCATTTGAAAGTAAGTTTCTCCATAGGGAGAATTAAGAGGAGGGAAGGAAGCAACGAATCCTCCTGTATCCGAATTTGAGTCACCAAAGTTAAAAATAGCTGGGAACTCGCAACTTTTCAAAGCAGATATCGGGTTCAAGATGGTATGTAAAGTGAGAAAAACAAGGCAAAAAGAGGAGATATTTGTCATGGATAAGCTAGTGGTAGAGAACTCCGCAAGGAATTTTGAGATGAGAGCTAGGTACAGAGGGGAAGAATAATTTATGCAGCGATGTTATATCTATGGTTTATTAATACCAACATTTCGCAGTCATGTAAGACCTTTCAAACCTAGTTTTATGGTCAATTTCTACATGAACGTCATTTGTATCGGCATGACATATTCAATGATGCGTGCAGTAAGAAGATTAATTCATGCACCGACATTCGTGTCTCTTACTCATCACGCTTGGGCAAGTGTTGCGTACAAGATTACTAAACTTGAAATTACTAAATTATTAGTGTCGACATTTGTGTCTCTTACTCATCACGCTTGCGCAAGTGTTGAGTACAAGATTACTAAACGTGAAATTACTAAATTATTAGTGTTGTATATGGACTAGTAGTGCTAGAGGTTAAGTAATTGTCACCTAATTATTTGGTTTAGGGTTATTAGAAGATTCTAAGTGTACTGATTTTATAAAAAATTCTAGAATAAAGGATTAGTTGTGGCTAGAAAAGATATTAGCACCCCTAATGCACCTTTCATGAGATAAGCTGCATTGTATAGTCTCGTTGAAAGTTTTGATGAAATTTTATGTATTGAACTTATAAATACATGGTTCATGTATTCACGTAGTCCGTACTATAAAATTTCCAGCTATAAATTCTTTCAAGAGATGTTTAATTTTTTAAATTAAATTCTTTAGTAAGTGACATAATAACATCAAGCTATTAATGTTTTGTTAATCACTCAATTATCTCATTAAATGTGATAAAATCAACATTCAATTATTTAAAATTATTTCCTTGAAAAAAATGTCAAATCACCTAGCAACTCCGATGTAAACATCACCGAAAACCACCTGAAGTTGGTGGATGAGGTGTATATATTTTGGTTGTATCCAACCTTATTTAATTTAGAGGTCTGTAGCTTCACATTTATTTATCTAATGATACCAACTCGATCAGCCTAGAATCTAAAATTGTAGTGATGGCTAATCAGGGATAAGATGTTGGAGGCTTATATGGAAGAATTGGGATGTAAACATCCAATTTCATGGAAACTTCTTCCATTTTCATGGTGCCAACGAGCGCCTAGAACTCCATAACTAGCTCTTGGAAAGTGTCAACCCGATCATCCAAAACTACTAAGGAAGGAGATGAATGGTAGGTGAACGACGCGTCATCTATGTTAAATCCCTAGAAATTAGGATTTTAAATTTGGGATCTAGCAAATTTCATTTTAGTCCATGTTCTTCGAATTACTTTTAATTGCACCTGTAATTGCCTCTTAAACTCTTAATTTCATGTAATTTCAACTCTGTCAAACTCAATCATCTACCTTAGAGTTTAACACCATTTTCATCTTGGTCTTTGTTTTTTTTATTTTTGCATTTGAACCCTTAATTGGCCATAAAACTTTTAATTTTATTCAATCTAACCTCTAATTTGGTCAATTTCAGCCCTTGAAGTCCCGCGCCTTTTACGATTTGGTCCTTGGTTTTGAATTTCTTCGAACAAATCCCTAATTGGCTATCAAACTTTAATTTTTTTCACAATTAAGCCCTTGATTTGATCAATCAAACTTTCCAAAGTCTAGTTTCAATCCCTAAACTTCAATTTCTTCCAATTAACACCCAAATTGATTCCAAAAAACTGATTTTCCTTCCAATCAAGTCCTTAGTAAAATTGATTAAGCCTTCTAAAATCCTCATTGAGTCCTTACTCATTCAAAATTATATTTCTTTACCCCAAATAAAAATATTTTCACCGAATAGGTCTTTTGTCAATTAGAATTGGGTCACTAATTTTACCAATCTTGTACATTTTGATCCTTCTACTTTTCCAGTTGTCATTTTGGTCCTTCACCACCAACATGGGCAATTTTTCGAGCTTTCTTCATGTGTATTCTCTTGTATTTTTTTTTCCTTTTTTTTCTTGATTTGTTATAAGTTAAAAAATAGATAACAATAGATACTCCTTTTTTACAATACTTATGAAGCAAAATCTCATCAAGGTTTTGCATAATGAGCATGTAAAGAAAAAATGTTTGTCCGACTTGTTGGGTGATCAACTTATCCGAAGACTTTGCTTTTAAAATTCAAAAACTGGTTTATTTTCATAAGCAACCTCCCTTTTTAAAATTCAAAAAGAACTTCAGCAAGCATCCATGCTTCCCTGAAATTGGTCAATTTTCATAGGCGATCTAGCCATTTTGAAATTCAAAAGTTGGTCTATTTCACAGACGACATGCCCTTTTCAAATTTCAAAAAGAACTTTAGCAAGTGTTCATCCTTCCTTGAAATAGGTCATATTTTCATAGGCGACCTATCCATTTTGAAATTAAAAAATTGGTATATTTTCACGGGTGACCTACCCTTTTCAAATTCCGAAAAGAACTTTAACAAGCATCCATGCTTCTCTAAAATTAGTCTATTTTAATGGGCAACCTGTCTATTTTGAAATTTAAAACCTAGTTTATTTTCACGGGCGAATTGCCCTCCTTAAATTTCTAAAAAACTTTAGCAAGCATCCATACTTCCCTGAAAATGATCTATTTTCACAGGCGACCTACTCATTTGGAAATTCAAAAGTTGGTCTGTTTTCACGGGAGACCTGCTCTTTTTGAATTTTAAAAATAACTTCAACAAGCATTCATGCTTCTCAGAAATTGGTCTATTTTCACAAGCGACCTGTCTATTTTGGAATTCAAACTACGATTTTCATCAAAATCCTTCAAAACTTTCCTAAAAAAAATCAAAAGAAAATGCCCTCCAAGGTAAACTCTTAAAACATGTCTTATTTTATGGCTTTAGTTATCCACACCATATGCATGAGATTTCTTCACCATTTCTCGACTTTCAATCACCCATGCAGATTTCACCGCCTTTCCTCTTGATTGATGGATCTTGCACCAACACTTCTTCAAAGTTGAGGTTAAATCATATGTAATGCATGCTTTTTGAAATATAATCCCTCATTTCTTCTTAATCTCTTTTTTTTTATTGTTGAGAGTTGTAATTTCTAAGGTAATCATTTTTTCTGGTTTATCTTCCAATTTACCCAAGCAATTTTGTGCAAATTACTTTCAAATCTTAAACGTCAAGCTACATTTATAGTCTCTTTTTTTATATATATATATATTTATGCCATGACAAATACTATCCTAATTGGAAATGAATTCTATCATCTTAGCGATTTTTATTCAGTTGACCTGAACTCCTGTATCTTAGCGATTCCCTTTAACTAAAACTTTTGCTTTATAGTTCGGTTAACCTAAAATCTCAATCTAGAGATTTTTTTTAACCAAAACCCAAACTCTTTATTTTCAGCTCGGTTAACCTGAGATCCCAATTTGGCGATCATTTAACCAGCACCAAAATCTTGGTCTTCAGCTTGCTCAACCTAAGATTTAAATCTAGCAATCCCTTTTCAACAAAACCAAAATCTTTGTCTTTAGCTTGGCTAACCTGAGATTCTAATTTGTCGATCCTTTTTATCCAGAACCACAATCTTTGTCTTCAACTTGGCTAACCTGAGATCCTAATTTGGCAATCTCATTTAACCAGAACCATAATCTTTGTGTTCAGCTCAGCTAATCTGAAATCTCAATCTAGCAACCCCCTTTAATTAGAACTATAATATTTGTCTTCAGCTCAGCTAACCTGAGATTTCAATCTGGCTATCCCTTTTAATCAGAACTAGAATCTTGGTATTTAGCTCGGTCAACGTAAGATCTAAATCTAGCAATCCCTTTTCAATAAAACCAAAATCTTTGTTTTTAGCTAGGCTAACCTGAGATTCTAATTTGGTAATCCCTTTTAACCAGAACCATAATCTTTGTGTTCAACTTGACTAATCTGAAATCCCAATCTGGCGACCCCCATTAACTAGAACTACAATATTTACCTTCAACTCGGCTAACCTGAGATCCAAATCTGGCTATCCCTTTTAACCAGAACCAAAATCTTTGTTTTCAACTTGGCTAAACTGAGACCCTAATCTTTACGATCCCCGTTAACCAGAACCAAAATCTTTATCTTTAGCTCGACTAACTTGAGATCTCAATTTGGCTATCCTTTTTAACCAGAACCGCAATCTTTATCTTCAGCTTAGCTAACCTGAGATCCTATTTTTGTGATCCTCTTTAACTAGAACCAAAATCTTTCTTTTTTAGGAGAACAATATTCTCACAATTATCCTCCTATGCAAATCTTTTGGACCTTAAAAATTTTCAATTTTCAATTTTTGTTATATATATATTGGGAAACCAACACCAGCTTCACTCATCAGGAAGAAGATTTTACACTTTGTTAATTGAAAGTGACTTTCAACGTTAATAATTAAGTTACCAATTGATTTAATTTCATTTTAAAAAGCATTACTTTTGAAAATTTAAAACATTTTTTTTTGTATTACGTACCCATTTAGATTCAAAATTTCATTAACCAAAGAAATTAATGAGTGAATTAATTTTTTCTTAACCAAATATATTATTTAACTTAATTTGCTATTGTTAAGAGAGTAATGTTGCTCCAAGGAAACATATTATAAATCCGGTTGTACAGAGTACCACATGTGATTACTAATTGAAAGTGTGCGAAGATTGTCACCTCTAAAATATAGAGAAGAAAGGTTAATTTAGCCACTCCTCAAGATCGGAGGGACCATGCCATGAATACAATTCTCTTGGATTGGAATGACTAGCACAGAACAACTTCACAGAAATACCCACAGCAACATGAAACACCGGATGTTAAGGTGTTATTTATTTTTATCTTTACTTCCTGTTAATTTTTTTTTAGTATTTTTAAATTATTTTAATTAGCAAAAATAATTTTTAAAATATATATAAAAAATATTATTTTAATATATTTTTAAAAATTCCAAACATTATTATTCCAAACACCCTGTCCCTTAATACACTATCAAGCCAATCAAAAAAGACTAGAAAAAAAAAAAGACTAGATAACAACCATCTAAGTGGTGGTCAAGTGGTAAGAGTTTGGAATACAAGAAAATTGATATATGCCCTAACTTCTGCATGTTATACTACCTTGAAAATGCTGAGATGACCGAGTGCATGACATGCGGGCATTCCCGTTACAAACCCAGAACTAGTAGAGGGAAGACTCTCGTGACATATAAAAAACTTAGATACTTCCCAATCACACTTAGACTGTAGAGGTTATTCATGTCACCAAGGACTGCTGAGCACATGACATGGCACCAATCACCCCATGCGGTTGATGGAGTGATGGTTTATCCTTCTGACGGTGAAGCCTGGAAACACTTTAACAATATGCATCATCACTTTTCAGCTGAACCAAGGAACGTGCGTCTTGGGTTGTGTACAGACGGATTCAACCCATTCGAGTCATTTGCTGCTCCTTATTCTTGTTGGCCAGTCATACTGACGGTTTATAACTTGCCACCAGGAATGTGTATGAGGCCGGAGTTCATGTTTTTATCTATGGTCATACTAGGTCCGAGTAGTCCGGGTCGGAATATAGATGTTTGTCTTCGTCCGTTGATTGATGAGTTGACGCAGTTGTGGTCCTCTGCAGCTTTGACTTATGACATCTCGAGGAAACAAAATTTTATTATGAGAGCGGCTTTGATGTGGACTATCAATGATTTCCCAGCTTATGGAATGGTTTCTGGTTAGAGCACGCATGGAAAGCTAGCATGTCCATACTATATGGAGAACAACAAGGCATTACTGTCACCGTCGTTTCTTGCCACATAACCACAGGTACAGAAAGAACAGAAAAGATTTCTTTGTTGGCAGAGTTGAAAATGATGTTGCACCCCCGCATCTTTCAGGTGAAGAATTGTTTGATGTTGTATCAAAATACGGTGACATTGTGCTTGGTGTCTAATCAAGTAAGCAAAATTTTTCTGGTTTTGGTTTGACCCATAATTGGGTGAAGCGAAGTATATTTTGGGAGCTTCCTTATTGGAAGACAATCTTCTCTGCTATAACCTTGACGTCATGCACATTGAAAAGAACGTGTTTGAAAACATTTTCAACACCGTCATGGATGTGAAGGGGAAGACAAAGGACAACATCAAGGCTAGATTGGATGTAGCGTTGTTCTGTAACTGTAAAAATATCGAGTTGGTTTGTGATGGGTCACGGGTCACAAAACCAAGAGCAAGCTTCGTGCTAGAGAAAAACGCATAACTACTAGTCTAAAAATGGCTTAAGAGTCTGCATTTCCCCGATGGACATGCCTCGAACATATCAAGGCCGGTTAATACAGAGGAATGCAGATTATATGGAATGAAGAGTCATGACTGCCACATGTTTATGTAAACACTCATCCCATTAGCTTTTCGTGATTTGTTGCCAAAGGGGATATGGGATGCACTAACGGAGATCAGTCATTTCTTCAGAGATATATGTTCCAGCAAGTTGAAGGTTGATCACATTGAAAGGCTTGAAAAGAATATCGTCGAGATAGTATGCAAACTTGAGATGATATTCCCTCCATCATTTTTTGACTCAATGGAGCATTTACCCGTACATTTACCGTTTGAGGTAACAGTTGGAGGACCGGTCCAGTATAGATGGATGTATCCATTCGAGAGGTTAGATATTATATGAGCTATGTAATTTATAATTAAATATTTTTATTTTTATTTTTATTTTTTTAATTGATAATGTTATATATATATATATATATATATATATATATATATATATATATATATATATATATATATATGCAGATACTTGTTCAATCTTAAAAAAAAAGGTTAAGAACAAGGCGCATGTTGAGGCGTCAATATGTGAGGCGTATATTATTGAGGAGATCTCAACATTTATCTCATACTATTTCGAACCTCATTTGAGAACGAGGATAAACCGTGTTCCACGGCATGATGATGGTGGTGAAGTGCATTCAAGTGGGAACTTGTCAATATTCTCCAATCCTGGACGACCCACACCTAAAAATGCCGTGAGGGGAAGATATTTGTCTGAAATAGAGTTCAGACAAGCACACAATTATGTCCTATTTAACTGTGATGAGCTGAGACCTTTTATTAAGTAAGTAGATGTTCGACTTAAACTTTGTCAAGAGTGTACTATTTATGTTTTGTGATACCATACACTCATATACTTTGGAACAACCTTGCAGGCAACATCGACGATACTTACTGTCCAATAACTCACAGCTGACCGAATCCCAGATCTTTCAATTACAAGATGAACAATTTGCCACATGGTTTAGAACACATGTAAGTCCTATCACAAACTCATTATCTCTTACAATGTAATTAATTGTAGTCAATGTTACATAATATCCGTTTATTGATTATTGTTGTATTTAATTTACAAGCTAGGTTTATCAAATGGGAGGTAGTGCTGCTATTTCACTGTCTTTACTATGTCTGGGCCTTGAAAGAAAAGTCAAGTGCTATAATGGGTATTTTGTCAATGGATATGTCTTTCATACTGAAGAATACGGGCATGGAAGAAAGACATATAACAGCGGTGTTTGTATTAAGGGATCGACTTCTAGTGAGTTTGAAGTTGACTACTACGGTAGATTGAAAGAGGTCATCGAACTGCAATATCATAGCGAGCAAAATAGAGTGTTTTTATTCAAATGCTATTGGTATGACATAACTGACAGAGGAATCAGAGTAGATCCTCACTATGGTCTCGTTGAAATCAACTCAAAAGCTAGACACCGCAACGTAAACGATGTCTTTGTTTTCGCAAAGTAATGCCAACAAGTTTATTACACATACACCCCTTCCTTTAGAAAGGACCGATCAAGAGTTGATTGGTTATCCGTTTTAAAAACAAAACCTAAGGGTCGTGTCGAGGTTGTTCAGGATGAGAATGAAGACATAAGTGTGATAGATGAAGTCTGTCTAGCTAGTGAGTTGGTTGAACCATACCGAGTTGCTCCGTCGTTTGACTTAGAAGAATACTCGAATTTTTATGTTTTCAACGATAGTCTGTTGATGTTGACGCAGAGGAGTTGAATGTTGTTCTGAGCTCTACTAGTGGAAAAAAAAATGTTGTTGAAGAAGATGATAACAACATTGAAGAGTGTGATGAAGCTGATGATAACAATTCAATAGAGGACGAAGATGAAAATTCCGACTAACTAAACATGTTATAAAGCCTTATTTTATAATTATGTAATAATTTGAAACATGAAATATTTATTCTTCTATAATAGTTAGGCCTTGTTATTGTGTTGTGTGTGCTGTAAGATTGCAATTCAAGATTTTTTGACAGGGTTACATAAAAAAATAAGAAAAATTTACGGTTTCACCGACGGGGTTACCGACGGAATATAACCCGTCAGAATTTAACAGAGAGTTGCAAAACAATTACGTATTGTGCCACAATCACCGACGGTTTTGCCAACGGACTATAATCCGTCGGTATTTCACAGAGAGTTGCAAAAAAATTACGGGATTGTGCCACATTCACCGACGGGTTTACCGACGGCTTTACCGATGTAAAATACCGATGGATTATGCACATCCCGAAGCGCAAGCATGTCTAACACGTGTCCGTCTGCACAAATACCGATGGATTTTCCGACGGATCAAAAAGTTTGGCGGGATTTTCGAACTTTTTTTGGTGCGCATTTCAATTAATTTCCGACGGAATTACCGACGGGATTTAATGCCACCGACAACAATTAATGTCCGTCGGTAATTCCGTCGAAAAAATTGCCATATAAATCCCCCCTCCCCCCTATTTGGTTCTTTTTTTTTTCTATTGGCTCTGTTTCTCTTCTTCTCCATTTCTCTTCTCCTCTCCATTTCTATTTGTCAAATTGAAGAGATTTTATTGTTTAGGTGGTTGTGATTTTATCAAGGTATGTATTCTTTTTTCTTTATCTTTGTATTTTTTTATTTTAATTATAATTATTTTTTTTGGTGTTCTTTGTTTTGTGTACTGTTTGTAGATAAAATCTTACATTCAACACACTATTAAGGTAAGCATTTTTTATTCCCAAATTTATTTTGAATTGATATAGTGTTTTTTAGTTTTGTGTATTGTTTGTTTTGTGTTTATGTTGTTTT
>Ga0325410_1001849_pt1 | contig 23536 bp, 17 predicted proteins | sample PopdelMetagenome_16_FD_206182 | JGI IMG/M metagenome (GOLD analysis project Ga0325410, IMG submission 206182) | Populus deltoides microbial communities from Bellville, Georgia, United States - Xylem-PdIQD-R3 | ecosystem: Host-associated > Plants > Phyllosphere > Stem > Wood/Secondary xylem...
ATTTTTTCACTCACCCTTCTTTATGATCATTACATTGGTCTTTACTTTTGTCTCTTTTACACACTCTGTTGCCTTCATAGTTTTTCATGGCAAGCTTTTTTTTATTATTATTTATATGCCGTAGTTTTTTCTTGTTTTGGTTGATCAAAAACACGTTTGAAAATGCGGTTTAACTTGTATTTTTAATAATATTTATTTAAAATTAATATGTTTTAATATTTTTAGATCGTTTTGATACGTTGATATCAAAAATAATTTTTAAAAAATAAAAAAAATATTCTTGATATATTTCTAAACGAAAAACACTTTAAGCCGCAGTACCTACTACAATTCCAAACAAGCCCAAAAGCCAATTATTCATTTCTATTTTTTTTCATGGCTAACACATGATAAAGGCCATGATGGTCATTTTAGTATCATTAACTCTTTTTTGTTTTTATTTTTGGTTTAGTTGTTTAGCCACCAATTACTTGCTTGGATATTGTCTTGGAATGCAATTTATTGCTATAATTCTTCTTAATTGTCAATCATACCATTCTCTGTTTCAAATTTAGGTGCCATTAACGAAGATTGAAAGTGGTATAGTTATCTTGGATTTTCATTTTCTTGAAATTTAAAAAACTAGAAAATTTTTACTTGGTTTTTATTTTTATTTTTATTTTCTTGGAATTTCATTAAGTGGTTTAATATTTTATCTTAAATATAAAAATTATAATAATTTATTTATTGAATTTAAATTATATTTTAAATTAAATTCCATATGTGATTTGGTTTTAAATATACTGTGAGAAAAAAATATAAGAATATAAGAGCACAAATCAATTTAATACAAGTGGTTAAATTTTGATTATTTTTGTGTTCTTGGAGAAGAAATTAATTAGATTTTAAAATTAATTTAGAGTTGTTTTTGTGAAGAATAAATCTTGACTGTTTGTAATTTTCCAATAAAAACGGCTCCTGAAATTCACAAGCAATCCACGTGTCGATTGTCCATAACGAAATCCACATCATGCACATTTTCCCTCCCCCTGGGTTTATCATTCTCCACGTGCATTTCAACTCATATCACGTGACCAAAACCTAACAACCTCCCTCTCCTTCTTTCCCACTTAACTATAACACTGAAACAGACCTCTCATTCTCTTCAAGAATGTCACGTGTTTAAAACCCAAACCCTAACAAAACCCTCCTCCCGCCTTCTCTCTCAACACAAAAACGATGAACCAAAACGACGCGGATATGGACGAAACGGAAGAAGAAGAATCCCCCAAAGAATCTCAAACTTTACAAACCCTAACAGCTACCCAATTATCTAGCTCAGTTTCAAACCTCTCCGCCTCCTCTCGCGCGATTCCATCGAACAAAGACTTCCATTTCTACTACAATTTCGACGAATTCAAGATCCCGATTCAAGAAATCGCAGAGAAGTCGCAATCGCTACTCGAATCAATCGGGTCTTCCTCTTCAAATCATATTTTCAAAGACAAGTTACAGTTCCCTACTGATGTCGACATCGACGAGGCATATGATTGGCTGGTGAATGTAAACGACGAGATCTTTGAGCGTTTCGATGCTTCAATTGATGAATTTAGGAGAGTCCGAGAGGAAACGGGTCGGGTCGTGGGTGTAGATAGCGAGAATGGTTTTCAATTGGTGCTAGGGAAGAAGAATAAGAAGTCAATGAAGAAAACGGTGAGTGATGACTCAGTGAGTCGTGCTGGTGGTGACTCAGGAGTGAAAGTGGCGGATAACAAGAAGTGGATTTTGGGAAATAAGGCCAAGGTTCCGTTTCATATACCGACGATAAGGAGGCCGCAAGAGGAACATAATATATTGGTTAATAATTCGAATAGGGCTTTTGATCATGTTTGGTTGGAGAGAAGCGAAGATGGGCTGAGGGTTATTCATCCACTGGTTAGTGATTTACACATTTGAGGATTCTAAATTGTGTTATTCGGTTTGATTCACATATGGTTAATCTGTTTGTTTGGGGTTATTGTTATATTTGTAATCTTAGATTTTTGGAAAGCATGCGTGCAGAGTTGTCTTTTTTTAGGTTTTTCTCAAGTATTATTGACTAACATGTTATCAATTGCAATATAAGTACCACAGGTTTACTCTGTCGGTGAGTAGTCAATTGGATACTAGTTATAAGAAAAAGATAAAGGGATAAAGTCTTAAAAAGAAAGAATACCATGCAGGAGCTGTTTTGGAAAAATGAATATTTTCCTTATTAATTTTTTTTTTCTAATTTTGTTTTTCTATTCAGTATTTATTGGGCTTTTCTAGTTTTCTTTTTGTTTTTCAATTCAATTCTAATAGGGTTTTCTAGTTTTTTTTCTTGTCATTGCCTTTTGGCAAATGAGACTTGGATGGATGAAAAATGAGTATTATGGTATTCTTAGCCTATGATGGCTTTGACTTGTAAGAAACCCAGTTATTCTTTGCCTCATTGGTTTGGGACGTGTATCATAGATCGATGATTTGAATAATCATAGTTAAAAAAGGCTGCAAAACAAGATGTGCTTGTGTAGGAGGACTCGATGATGTTGTTTTGCCCTTGGGAAAGAGACGTCCAAAAACTAGTGTGTTGTTTCTGTTTGTGTCAGTTTGATGTTATTGGAAATCTTCGTGGTGGGACTCATGATGGGCCGGCTCACACAAAGTTATTGTGTTAGAGACCCACAATAAAACATGGCCCACACAGTTAGAACTAGATGGGGCGGCCCACACAAAAGTGTTCAATGGGTGGTTCACATTGACCCACGAGGAGCTTTTTTGGAAAAATAAATATTTTTTTTAGTTAATTTTATTTTTTTCTATTTTTATTTTCCTATTAAGTATTATTAGGCTTTTCTGGTTTTTCTATTTGAAGTGAGTAATTCTATTTTTATTTTTCTATTCAGTATCAATAGTTTTTTCTAGTTTTTTCTATATAAAGGGTCGTGATAGCTTTTTGACAAGTGAAACTTGGATGAATAAAAATTGAATATTTTGGATGTCTCTTATTGTTCTTTGAGAATTTTGACTTGTAACAAATTTCATTATCTTTCAAGTAATCTAATGATAATAATTTTGTAAAAATGGTGCAATGTGGTTTGCATCTATATACATGGTTGAAGAAGTGATGAATGCACACCCTCATTTAGAATTTTCATTTCATGATTTCTTCTTTTACAGATATTTTGGGATGTTAATTTCATTTCTCAAGCACCTGGAATGACCTCTGATTAGTTAGTATCTGTAAATATTTTGATTGCTAAATAAAAATATAGCTAGTCTTGGTATCTGGCCTGTATTAAAAGAAGTTTAATTAATCTTTACTGTTATAAGCATCTCTTCTTGTAATTTTTATCTTACATGGATCTGAATACCTAAAATATTCAGTGTTTTTTTTTTTAATTTTTATAACAATTGGTTGATGTTAGTATTACTGCCAAAATGATTCCTAAGCTGGAGACATAGCCAATGAAGTTAATTTAGTTATTTCCACAGGATTCATTTGTTACTTTCGTTTATAGGTGTCCAACTGCCCTCCATGAGATCTGCTGGGTGCATTGTTTACAGTTTTCCCTGGCTTGGAAATATCCTTATTTTCAAAATATTCCGTGCAAGAAAGTTTTAATCCTTGAAAGGTGATTTCCATGATCAGGAAACCTTTCTTTTGACAATAGCAGGGTTCTTCTATTATCTTCCCAGCCTAAACAACCTTGATTGAGGGATTTGTGAAAGAGTACTGAATATCACCCATAGGTTTTCATTGCAACTAGAATTCATAGCTAAGAGGCAGATGCTGACAGCTCTATCCATGAATGAAGTATTTGTTTTCCCAATCCATTTACATGATCACGCGACCTTCTGATTATGTTAGTTCTATGCATGATTATGTTTCAATTGGTGACGGGTTCTATATAATCTGACAGAATATGTGTTCCTGTTACATCATTAACTATCTTTTGGTGTACCACTATGTGTTTGAAAGGCTGTTGGTCTTTCCTGTTTATACATGCTTGCTGTCTAGAATTTCTTTACCAATGCAATAAGATTTGGATGTAGCTATTGATTTATTGTTCTCATTCAACTTTAGTAGCCTTTTGCTTTCTTTATTCCTTTTGCTTTCTGGAAGAGAGAAGACTCTAGTTAGCTTCTAATTATTGCTCTTTCATGTTTACAGGAAAGGCTATCTGTTCTTGATTTCATGGATAAAAGTACTGGAGATGTTGAGCCTGCACCACCTCTTCCAATAGAGAGTACTACATTTAAGCTTGTGGAAGAAGTCAAGGATTTGAAGGAATTGGCAGCTAAATTGCGTGGTGTCAATGAATTTGCGGTAAAAACTATTTCAATTGTTGTTACAAGATATAACCATTGAATAACCAGACATAGATGTCTTATGAATGCCATTTGGTTTCTTTCTAGAGTTTTCAAATGCACAAACTTTTTATATTGTATTGCAGCTTTCATCATGTGATTATTTTTTTCTTATCATAAATCATTCTCAACATGCTTGATGAAATGTTCAGGTTGATTTGGAGCACAATCAATATCGATCTTTTCAAGGATTGACATGCTTAATGCAAATTTCTACCAGAACCGAGGATTTTATTGTAGATACTTTAAAACTTCGAATACATGTTGGCCCATATCTAAGGGAAGTTTTCAAGGATCCTGCCAAGAGAAAGGTCTGGTATTGAAATTCTTTTTTCTTGCTTCATTGTGTCAGGTTTCTTCATATTTGTGATAGCATTTAATTTAATTAGGTCATGCATGGAGCAGATCGAGATGTTGTGTGGCTTCAACGGGACTTTGGCATATATATCTGCAATCTTTTTGATACCGGACAGGTCTTGTACTTTGACTTTATTGCTTCTCATAATCACTTGATTTTATTTTTCTTGTTACTCAATGGTTTTTTATGTCAACATTGTATACCATGACTCTGCAAACTTATTTTTGCAATGTTTTATTCAGAAAATCTGGCATCATAGTTAGTTGATGGTTTGCTTGTGCCAATTTGGCAGTATGCCATGTGATCTTGTGCAATTTGATTTTTCTCATGTACAACCTCTTCTGTCATTAAATAAATTAGGTTGGTCATTTTCTTTGTTATCTATCAAGTAGTTTCTTAATGCCGATTTTTGTGTATTTGATTCAAGCAAGGTAGGAGGGTCTGGCTATGGAAATCAATTGTTAAGTTCCTGTGCCTTTTTTAAACAAATGTGTTAAGACCCTTTTTCTTGCACATATCAGTGGATAAAATAACCAATTTTGTGTTATTTTTTGTCCGAAAAAATTTCTTTCTTTTTTTCCTTCTTCTATAGCATCCATTAACATTTGGTGCTTCTTATGATTAACATTTGTTTCAATCCTCAGGCCTCAAGAGTGCTGAAGTTGGAAAGAAATAGTTTGGAGCACCTCTTACATCACTTTTGTGGGGTTACTGCCAATAAAGAGTAGGTCCTCTCATGTAGTCACTTGATCTGCCACTGCTTATGGCTTGATTCATATAACTTCGCACATTTGTGTTTTACCAGAGTGCAACATGTGCTTGTTTTCTTGTGCGTGTTTTTTAATACAAAATTTTAAGTAAAGATGACCTGTTTGTTCATTGCAGATACCAGAATGCAGATTGGAGACTACGCCCTCTTCCTGATGAGATGATAAGGTGAATACATAATTTAGAAATTGTCTTTTGTTTTCCAAACTTGTCCCTTGCACATTTTATGTTGAATTTGCCTGAATGTAAGCCATTTGATATAAGGAATAGTTGTTGTCAGTAATTTACAAAGAAGTTTCAGAAATTCTTTGGATGACAAAAAAATAAAAAAAATCAAAGAAAGAAAGAAAGAAATATTACTGTGATGAACTTCATTTTAGACTACACTGACTATATATTGTCATATATCATGGACATCTTATGGTATCATTTTTCCCCAGAGATTGGAAACCATTTGATATTACACATTCTTGTAGTAATGTCGCATGGCAAATATCTTCGACTGCATAGCTGGAAAAATTATCCTTGCCAACTTTTTGAACCTAGTTTGACTCTTGTAAACACCAAAAATATCCTTGACTGTCCATCTAAATAAATCTGAGTTTACCTGTGCATTTGTAAAACTGATTATGAAATATTTGCTCAAGACTCCAGCTTATGCTCTGATCTCTAATGTGGGGTAGTAGGTTGCAGAAGCATGAAAAAAAAATGGCTGTTGAGTAGTAGTTTGTTTCATGCAACAACTCCTCTTAGTGCTCTTTTAGTGGAGTGTGACAGCTTCTCATGTACAAAGATTTTCTTGCTCATGCTATTTTATTCACTCATGTCAAGTGTATATTTCAATCAAAATTGATCAATTTCTGTCTAATTTTCTGTTATACCTGCCAAAAATTTCATCTTCTGAGCATGAGGCTGTTCTTCTGATACACGGATATCTGGTTTCTGGAAGAATGATGTTTCTATATTTGATTTATTTTATAAATATCATTTACGAACTTCAATTTAGATAATTGTAAATGTTAATATGTCAATAAGAGAATAAAAAAATTGAATGGGGAAAACGTGGAGGAAATAAAAACAAGAAATCTATAAAAAAGAAATAGAGGCGCAGAAAAACATATCTGTTAAATTCTGTTCATTAGTGAAAAATGGAAGAAAAAGGCCAGTGTTAGTTGCATGGTCCACAAGTGAGATGGGCATGGAAGGAAATTTCACTTTACAAAGCGAGATGTTTCAGTTGTTTAATAACACATTGTTGGTATTTTGTGCAAAAAGTTCCATCTAGTAGTAAAGTTTCTTTCGTAATAATTTTCCAATTGTGCAAGTTTGTAATTCATCATATACAATTTGTTGTTTGGAAACAAGATGGGTTAGGACTTGCATGATACTCTGTAAAGTCTTTCTAGCTCGCTCATATCGCTATGTTGTTTTCCCTTCATTGTCATTTGCATTATTAATTTTGGTTTCGGTGAAAGCTGTTGATGCTAACTTTCTTCAATTATCTAATTGGCAACTCTTTTTTGGTGACAGATATGCCAGAGAAGATACCCACTATCTGCTGCATATATATGATTTGATGAGAGCTCTGTTACTCTCAAAGCCTATTGACAATGAAAATGCTGATCCTCCTTTGTTAGAGGTATGGTTTTGATAAACAATAGGCATTTTCTAGATTGTTCAACTATATGAGAGAATGAGACGACAGAGAACAGGGGATGAAATGTGACTTGTCATCTGTCCTTTCCTCTGTTTTATATGGGGGATGAGTCGTTTATTTTGGCTGGCATTATTCTTGCTTGGCAATATTTCTCATATTTTCTTTGATTTGCATGTCTCTGGGTAAGTGAAGACACATGAAAAATACCAGATTTCTTGAATTTCTGTAAAATTGAACATTGTATTTAACATCTCTGTTTTATGTTGTTATGAGTCTTTCAGTGCTACAGTTTTGATTTCTTCCATGTAATCTTTTGTGGGAACTGGGAATGCTTTCCTTCATCTGATTACTGCAGTCGATTATGATCTTAAAAATAGGATGGTAATTCTTTAACCACAACATTACAATATTGAGTGAGTTGTAGTTGATAACAGGTCTACAAACGCAGTTATGATGTATGCATGCAGCTGTATGAGAAGGAGCTTTTCACTGAAAACTCGTATCTCAACATGTATGGGTATGTTACTGACAATTTAGTTATGATTCTATGTACCATCACATGAGCTGTGTGATATTTCACACAGCAATGCTGTTTTTTTTTTTTTTTGGAATGTCTTTCTTTCTGAAAATTTGGGCTGTTTCTGTGCCTTTTTTTTCTCTCAGTAATTACTGTATCTTGGAACAAAATCAACCAGCACTAATTTCTATGCTTTTTTCTGGGTGTATTTATGTCTTGATTTAGGTTGCCTAGTGCTGGTTTCAATGCTCAGCAGCTTGCCATTGTTGCAGTAAGTAGTTGCTTATTGTCATTTACTTCTTTAATTTGTCAAACTGAGTGGACTATACTGCATAGATATAGCTTTGTTGCCGAGTTATTATAGTCTCCTGTTTTAACCCAGGGTATTTTGTGTACTCCATTTCTTTGTATGAATTCCAGGGGCTTTATGAGTGGAGAGATGCCATTGCCCGTGCAGAAGATGAGAGCACAGGTTATATATTGCCTAACAAAACTCTTCTTGAAATTGGTAAGAATCTTCTCAAATTTGTCATAACTTCAACTTATTTTGTTTGTGAATATCTTATGGTAAAGGCTGACTCTTAAATCCTCTTTTGTTTGGAAATGGTGAAAGCCAAAGAGATGCCTGTTACAATTAGCAAATTACGTCAACTGCTGAAATCAAAGCACTCATATATTGAACGGCACCTTAGTTCTGTTGTTAGCATCATTAGGCACTCCATGCAAACCTCTGCTGCATTTGAAGCTGCTGTTCAACATTTAAAGGAGAGACACATGGAAATAGTAAGACTTTGCTTGCACAAATTTGATGATCTCCTCATATATTATAGAGGTGTCTCAGTCCTGTATGGGGACTATTATGAATCTTAACTTACAAGGATGCCTAGATTACAAATTCATGTGTTCCTCGTAGATCAACTAACTATTTAATTGAGGGCTAGCCCCCCTACCTGGCATGATAAAAGGCTGAGAATTCAACCTATTTTGTGTCATGTTATCTTGACTTCAGTTCTGAAATAAAAACTATTGATATTCTTGATTCTCAAAAAAAAGAAAGAAAAATGAAAGACTTGATATTCTAGGCTAAACAGTGGTTTTATTTGCTTAAAGTGAAGCAACCTGTTCACTCAAGGTTAACGAGCCTTGGCAACCACAAAGTTGCACTCTAATTTGGAAAGCTGGGCAAGTAGAATGAGTTCAGGGCAAGCTGAATTGTCTTCCTGCATGGCTGGGTTTGTTTAGTAACTGCTCAAAATTCATAAGGTCTTTCGAAATAAATTTGTAATCATGTTACCTGCAGGGCTGGAGACTTAATGAGGATAAACTTTGGATTCTTACTTTGCTGTGCATGCTGCTGCCGCCTTTGTTCTTCTTTTTTTTCTCTTCCTTTTGTGCTTCTTATAACTGAAAGATATATTTTATTAAGGCCTCACAAGAAGAGACAGAAGCTAATGATGGATCTGAAGCGCAAAGCATTCCTGGTGGCAATGGAATGAACAGCGGTGTGGCTGCCTGCCATGAAACTTCTGCGCAGCTGGAAAAGGGGCTTCTGAAGCAGGGAAGCAGTATTGTTGAACTTGGCAGAGGTGGACAAGGAAGCTCTGCCAAGCATCATGGTGAAGTGAATACTGGATCCAGTAGTTATATTTCAGATACATCTCCAACAGCTAAGGTTGTAAATATTTGATAAGTTGATCGAAACTTATCCTTGTTAGATATCCTTAGACTAACATGTTCACTTGTTTCTGTACAGGTTGCTGGAGCAACTGTTCAGGTTCTCAAGAAGCCAACTGGTGCTTTTGGAGCACTTCTTGGGGGTGCAGTTGCAAAGAGGAAACTTGATACTGATAAAAAGGTGAACGTTCTACCTTGACTTTGCTTCCTTTTCAACAATGTAGACAGCAGATAATCTAGAAAATAGTAATGGATCTTTCACTTGGGTGGTCTGCTTTGTGCTTGAATTTCCGAGCATATTAATTTTGAAAGGTATTAAAATCAGTCTCTCTCACACACACTAAACTGAGAGTGAAGGAATGGCAATGTTTTTGCCCTTTTTGTTTTTTTTTTTTGCCAGTTGACTGTCATTATTTGGAATGGGAACTTTCATCCTTATTGGCAGTTCCACTGTGCAACTTATTCATACCATGGAACAAAACTTGGATGTCAACATGCTCAACTGAGGAAGTTGTCTTGATGCATCTTTACTGCCTTTTTATGCTTGGTTAAAAATCCTTGTATCTATTTTGACTTCTTGTTGACTTTTTTGTTTTTCAAATATTTAGGTCAAGGAGAAGATCAAGTTAGAAAAGATAAGATCCTCAGTAAACCTTCCATTCCATTCATTTATGGGCATCAATGAACCTCCAAAACTAGTAGTAGAAGAGCCCATTGGAGTTTCTGAAATTTCACATCCTGAAGAATCTTTGGATATCCCAGCTACTGGTTCTAGTTTGCAAGATATAATACTGTTGGACAATGATTCAGACATGGAACAAAACACTCATATTGCAGAACCAGATAGAGACGATTCCAAAACTACCAATGTCAATGGGGATGACAAATCTTCAGGATCTGCTTTGGAAACAGATGGAGAGGAACCTGTTTCTCTAGCTGATTTGTCTATGAGTTTCCAAAAGTGCTTCCCATCCGGTAATCAAAATAAAAAAACTGCAGAAGTTCAGAAATCTGGAGAACCAAGTGGCGGTTTGAAGCTGAAGCCATTTGATTATACTACTGCACTAAGATCTGGTGAAGATCCGGCAGGTAGGTTGAAAGTAGGGAGTGCCAAAAATCAGAGGGGCGTGCTTGACTCTGTGGGTACGATAAAAAGTTCACCGGGAGCTAAAATGCAAAAGGATGACGAGACAGGAGAATATCGCCAAGGCAGAAGACGTCAGGCCTTTCCAGCAACTGGGAATCGGAGTGCAACCTTCCGATGAATGAATTTTGAGTCTTAGTTGTAAAAAAAGAAAACAACGCTTCAACTCTTGGAAATCTAATGCAATCTCACAATTTACTATAGATCCCGGATTGCAGCATTTTAGTCTACGTTTTCTGTCCTCCTATCATAAGCAACCTCTACATTGGTGTCGACAACTTGATGCTTTCATGGAATTCATGCAACTTTGTTGGGATCACCACATATGAAATGCCCCGCAGCCACCCCTACGAGTAAAAACCCCATTTAAACCAATGTTTTCATCCCAGAACACTTAAAAATACATCTTAGAGACCTCAAATAACCCACACCACCCAAATAAAAATACATCTTAGGCAAAAAAAAAAACCAACAATTAACCTAAAATAAAATAAAATTCCGATCTAAATTGAACTTCCATGAGAGAATGAAATTCATTGGTATAAAAAACATTAAGATTTGTTGTCTAAAAGTGGGTTTTTGTAAAATTTCTCTCTTCTTCATTGTACTGTAATCCGATGAAAGAAAAATGAAGTTTTGGACCTAACCTTGTAGTTGCAAAACTGAAAGGACCAAAAATGGTTTTTTTGACAAAATCCAAAGGCAAAAAATATGGAAAAGAGACTAACATTCTTTGTTTAAAAGAAGAGCCTTTAAATAATTCACTTATGTAATTTTGGTCCTCTACTTTTTAATCATTCTCAAATAATAAAATTGAATTATTTTTTTACCAAACAAAACACAAAAAACAAACCCTAGAAGGGTTTTAGTGATCAATATAACCACAAAAAAGTAAATAAAAAAAAAATACGATAAACCTCAATTATCAAAAAACACATCATCAAAAACTCAAATTAAAAAAAAATCAATTATAAAGAAAATCAAAGTTAACACCATATTCTTAAAAAAAAAAACATGTCATTTGTTTCTTGTTTTGATTTTCAATTTTTTACAAATAACAATTCTTTTTTGTTTTTTTTTTAAAATTGATCATAAACTTAACATCAAGATAATTTTATAATATAACGATAACCACATAAAATAAAAATTGAAATAAATTAATAACCTTAAATCCTAATAAACATAATATTAAATTAAATTGAAAAAAAAAAAGTTGTAATCCTATGTGAATTGTGAGTAATTTTTTAATGCAATTAACTATATGACGTGACGTGGCACATTTTTATTGGATCAATGACGCGTCCCTTCTCTCTTTCCGACACCAATCCATTTCGTTCTTGAATTCATTTCAATGAAAAATCGAATCTCATCTTCTTTTCCTTTTCTTTTCTCCTGGGCTCTTTCAATTTCTAAGAATTCATTTCGTAATTTATAAATAAAATATAAAATAAAAATAAAAATCGCAACTATCTTTCTTTATCAGAGACAAAAATCCTCCCTCAGTAGGATAACGAAATCGAAGAACGGCGATGGAAGGAGGAGGAGGGACACTATCGGAAATATACCAGAGTGCGAAGAAGTTGCTAATGAGAGCACAAGATGGGATCGAGAGACTGGAGCGACTGGAGAACTCGACTTCTAGTGGAGGATTAGATTCACCTGAGCTATCTTTCGTTGTCAAGAAGGATATCTCTCAGGTTCTTTCTCTTTGTGCCGATATGGATCGTCTCTGGCGCTCTGTTCAAGCCAAACCTCAACGCGATCTCTGGAGAAGGTATCCTATTCTTTCTTCTCTCTCTTTATATATATAAGTTAGGGTTTCTGTTTTGCGTGATGTGAATGTGTAAACAAAGGCGCATTGGTTTTGATTGTATTTTTTTCTTTGTCAATTACTCTCTTTTCTTGATTTTTGATGTTCTTTTAATTGAAGGATCAATGTGTTTTTTTTTTTATATTATTATTATGATCTATTCATTTCTTGCTAAATGTGAGTGATCTTCTGAAAAAGAGTGTTAAATTTGCAGACTGTAATTGATCTTCTGATTGCAAGGATGCTTAAAGCCCCTTGAATTTTAGATTCAAAATTGGTATTCGAAGGTAGAATAGAGGAAGCCAAAGTTAGTGGGGATTCAATATCTTCTATTTTGGTGTACGTTAGTGTCAAGACATCCGCCTGCTTAAATTTATTTCAACCACCTATCTATTTCATGATAGACATGGGGGATAAGTTCTCTACCAAGAAAAAGCTAGAAGACTATTTTGATCATGTATGGTTTATCTGTAATTCATCATTTTTATATTCACATTTACTACATGCCGTAATTTAACTACAATTATTTATAATCACTCACTTTGTTAAACATTCTCATTGTTTTTGATAAACATTAGATAATATTCTATCCATGAAGAGTGTTTGGGATTATGGCTTTCTACACAGTTGTTGTGAAAGAGCAGAGCCAGAAGGTGTATCTTATTTATTATACATGTGATTTTTGTACTATCAAAGAACCTTTTGATTAAACCATCCGCATAGTTGGGATGATAGTACTTTTTGTCTTTTTAACTCATGCCTCATAATTTTAACTTGAGACATTTGGAACAAGTTTCCATCTAGGGAATCACCTCTATTAGAGCTTTTCACTTGAGTAGTTGAATTAGGCTCTTTCCTGGGATCGACTAGTGGATTTCTCTCATTAATATTTAAATGATTACAGCTATTTCAGATGTCAAAATATTTTGTGATATTGTTTCAAGCACACTGTGGCCTTTTGAAATGTCGTATTCTGATATGTTGTTGTATGCTCCCTATTTCAAGTTCAGGAGTTTTCTTAGTAAACCTCAGCTTGCCCATTTCGATATATCTAATGTTGACAGAATGAAAACCAAGTTGTGTAGAAACTACACAGGTTGTCTTTTCCTTCAAGCAACGGGCTTCTATTTTTTTTTTTTATGATGATGACGACGACATCATCATCATCATGATGTGATGGTTGGGATATTAATTTGATAAACTTGATGCTTTATTGCACAGAAAGGTGGAGCTAGTAGCTGAAGAGGCTGGGTCATTGAAAGAGAGTTTGGATAGGTATTTTGCAAGGAATCAAAGACGGATGAAGGAAGCTCAGGAGAGAGCAGAGTTGCTTGGAAGAGCTGTATGTTTTCTGCTTATTGTTTAATGTATCCAACGGGTCAGAGAGCTCAGAAACTTTACTTACTATGTGGTGTCTATTTTATATTCCAGAATGGTGATTCAGCTCATGTTTTGAGAATATTCGATGAAGAAGCACAAGCAATGCAGTCAGTTCATAATTCAAAAAGAATGCTGGCAGATTCAATATCAACTGGAGCAGCCATTCTTTCCAAATATTCAGAACAAAGGGAACGCTTAAAGGTATTTTTGATAGTGTGATCAATTCCTTGCATACTCAAAATCGCATATCATCTGCCCATAGAATATGCGCTGCCATTCTTCACTAAAAGGCATATTTTGCAATTATTTGAGGGTATCGTAATATTGCAATAATCCCATCCACATTTATGTTTTCTAATCCACTAACAAGCAAAATAACCACCCCAGTTTTATATGTTTAGAATTATTGATAAAACAAACAAGTAATGATAAGCTCTATATATATATATTTGTCTTGTTATCAAGGGGCAGAAGTGGCTCCTGTGTGGTGCTGGCAGGGGTTGAACTCACTAGTGATTATTTTAAAGCCTTGTAGAGCTAGGAAATTCTTTAGCTATAGAAAACCTAGATGGAAATGGTGGTTGCCTTCAACTGTGCACTTTCTAATTACCTATATAACTGGATCACAGTGCATGGATGTTAATGTTTTCATGCCCTAATTAACCTCTCTATCTCTTAAAAAGAACAGAGAGAAATTGCTGTCAGTTTACAAGATGTTATCGGTGGGAATATAGGTTTTAGTAGATGTTTTAAATAATTTTATATGTTGTGAGTTGAAAAAAATAAAATAAAAAAAATCATCCTGAAACCATCGTTCTTGATTTTAACTGTTGCCTGGTACAGAGGGCACAACGCAAGGCTTTGGATGTGCTTAACACAGTGGGGCTCTCCAATGCTGTACTGAGGCTGATCGAGAGGCGCAACCGTTTCGATAGATGGATCAAATATTTTGGAATGCTTATTACCCTTGTCATCTTGTATTTTCTCGTTAGGTCAAGTGGTTGAAGAGCGCTTGTTTTTTCATCTTCATAGATGGCTGTTCGGTTCGAAGCTAAGGAATTTGCACTTGAAAAATACATAATCTTATAGGATGGACTGGGAAGAAAGGCTATTGGCTCTCCTTTTGAAATGTTCAATTTCTGAATAATTTTTTGTATGTATGTAGTCAGAAGAGGAGGTTATATGACTGAAAAGTTTCATTTGCTGTTGCTGCAAAACAAACCAAAATAGCTCGTTGTAGTTTTCAGATAGATAGAAGAGTTGATAGATAAAAAAATGCATATATTATTTTAAATAAAATAAATAGTAATTAAAAAAATAAAAACTAATCATGATAAATAAAAAATTTCAATTAAAAAAAAGATAAGAGGAAAACAAATAACAATCAAAAGAATGAGAATTAAATTTGATAGATAAAAAATTTTAATTAAGAAAAGAATAAGAGAATCAAATAATAATAAAATGAATGAGGACTAAAATTGATATAAGTATCAAATTAAATCAAATTCTAAGAAACTAAATTTTAAAAAAATTCAAAATAAAATATATAACAATCTAAAGATCAAAAAAGAATGAGGATCAAAGTTAATACAAAAATTAAATTAAATTTTAAGGAATAAAATTTAAAAAAATTAAAATAAAATATATAGCAATTAAATGATTGGAGAATCAAATTTAATATAATCAATAAATAATAAGATATTTTTTATTTTTTCACAATTTCTAGAAAGTTTCTTTAAATAAAAGAAAAATATTTTCATGAAAACTAAATAAAGGTTTCTATTATTTGAATTTTTTTTATGTTGATTAATTTTTTAATGATAAATAAATATATAAAAAAAAATAAATATATTAAAGTTTAGAAAATAATTTTTAAAAATACACTTAAAACAAACGTGGTCTTAGTCATTAAAACTCTTTCGGCCTTTTCTCTATTTCTTTATTAGGGGTGTTTGGAGGCTCATCTACCACACAAATACGTTGGAGGCTCATTATTTGACCAATTCAAGCCAGTTTCAGTTTTCGTTCTTTATACTGGAGTATGATAATTGCACGAATCATTTGAATATGACGTGCTGAATATATTCTACCTGCATAACCTTCGTGATGTACAATGATTTAAAATCCTTTCAAACTGTCGCACCCTCGCGGCGGAGCATGGCGTTTCGGCGATCCTCAATTAATTTCAGGGTCTTTTTGTTTTATTGTGAATCAGGAAGTTGCCACCTAGTATTTGATCACTAGGAACCCTAACTGGTTTTTCAAAGATTCTAAGGCAAGGGACTGGTTGCGTAAAGGGAATGTATTAGCACCCCTAGTACGCCCTATCTAAGGTAAGATGCTTGGTGTTTGCTTTGCTTTGCTTTATAATTGCTATGGTGTTAGTGTTTTCTAATCCCATCAGTTTTCCTAGGTTTGATTCAAACTAAATTTATTAAGATAGAAATCCAAGGAGATTCCATGTGCTTCGAAAGCTCATTTTTCCTTTAGTATTTCAAGAGTTTGTGACTCGTAAATCGCAAGGAGGAGGGACAAAAATTTAGAAATCTAGGCGCTTTAAAAAACCTATTTTTTTTCCTTAGTGTTTTATACTCTCACGGCTCGTAAACCGTGGAGTAAAAAATTGAAATGTCCTCGATTATAATCAAGTTTTCTTTCAAGGATGTGTGCGGATTTATTATTCCTAGAAAATTATTTTGGATATTTACCACTCAGGGTTTCTTTATCCAAATATTAACAGTGAATAATAACAAATTATTCCCAATAATATTTTGGATATTCGTCCTTTAAGGATTTCTTTATCCAAACATTAGCGGTGAATAATAGTTGAATTCCCCACAAAATAAGATTTTTGTATTTTTGGAATATTGGCCAATACCCTTTGGACTTTTACAAATATGTTGTAAAAATCCAGAAATGCAAGAAAACAATTTTTGTTGTGTTTAAGAAATCCATGCGAAAACATATTTTCAAAACTTCCAATATTTTTTGTTTATAAAAAAACGTTCAAAACATGTTAGGGTATTGGCCGTATGCAACACACAAGAAAACAATTTTTGATATATGTGTATATTTGTCAAATTGCGTCAAAAAAGCTATTTTTATACAACAAAAAAAATTCAGACCTTAAAATAAATATGCCAAAAAAATCATAAATCACTTTCTCTTTCTTTTATTTTTTTTAAGAAAAAAAAGGGAAGGTCTGGCCGGGTCACTTGCCCAAGCAAGTGACCCGGCTGGACACAAAAGGAGTGCAGCCCTCTTTTGTGAAGGGAGAGCTACTGTTCAAGTGAATTAATTCACTTGAACAGTACAGACACATACATTACAACTAAAAAAGACCCCGCTAACTGTTGTTACCCAATTTTTGACCCACCTTTTTGATAAAATTTTCAAAAAATCCAAAAATAGCGAAAAACAACGAAAATCCAAAAAAATAAGTTTTTAATATATTTGCATCGTTTTTAGCATTTTCAACGTCTTCTAAAAAATAATTTAAGTTTTCAAAGGTTTTTTGAACGCGTTCGACTTTTCACGCGTCATTTTTAAAATCATTGATTTTTCTCATTTTAAGTCGACGTTGATATTGCTCATTTTTAAAAAATACAAAAAAATAAGAAAAATCAAAATTTACAAAAAAAGAGAAAGTTGAGGAACCCATTTTGAGGTCCAAGCAATATTTTGCCTATAAATAGCTGCCTTCAACACAAACCAGAAGGGGGTAATTTTGAAATTTGAGGGGAGAGGCAACACAAAAACAGAAACCCTAAAAGCCTAATTTTTTCTCCTTTATGTTTTTACAATTTTGTCCTATTTTATTTTTGTTTTATCCATGCATTTTGTAAAATTGTCTCATGCATCACATAGTATAATTTTTTAAAGCACACACAAGCTTCAGGTTAGGAGGGGGACTAACAGCTTACCTTACGACTTTTAGTCAAGGTTTAAGTTTGTGTAAACCCCAACTCTTCGTTGAGCGTTTAGACTGGTAATAGTTGGACACGTGCCATCTCATTGCCTACAAGCCCCTATATTGCCTTTAAGAGGGTAATCACTGGGACAACGAGAGACCCTTTTTAGAGACCAAGTAGTAAACCTACCTTTTGTCTCACTTAAAAAGGATTAGAACCGTCTTTAGGATGTATGCTCCGTAGACATTGTTTTGCTCATACAAGCCCTTCTTGAAGCATTTTGAATTCAAGACTTGTGGGTGACCCAATGACAGTCGCTTAGAAAATTTTCATTGTAGAGTTTGTGCAAGAATCAAGATTCTTGTTTCATCATGCAAGAGTTGCGATCATATGTCACCCCTCGAAGGGCGAGTTCCTCATATAGATTACATGTTCATACATTTATCATGCATGTACCGGGAGGAAAAATAGGTTCCCTCATCCGAGGTTTACTACACTGGATGGAAAAAGATGGATAATAAAGAAAGGGGTTAGAGAGAGGCACAATGTCAAAATGAAGTTGAGAGCATCAAAGGTGAAGTAGTCAGACTCAGATCTGCTTGAACAAGTGTTGGGCATTAAATGGAAATGGAATGTCTGCACAGTCTTTTGTCGGAACATTGCTTGTCCACGTCCAATTGAAGCTGCACCTCTTCTTTTTAGCCATGAACAACAACAGCAATGCCTTCAGTCATCAACTAAGGACAACCTTTGTTCTTGTTCAGTTGCACTGTTAATTGTTCATCACCTCTATATCTTCTAAATGGCACCAAATAACTGTTAGCCTTTTGTGCATGGTGCATTAGCCTTCTTTGAAGTTACCCTAACTGTAAGCCCAATTCCAGTTTAGCAGCACATGATTAGACACTGAACCACTACGTGGCAGAGCTCTCTCTGTAGAGATTTGTTTGTGGATTTGCTAGTGGGGAATGCAAGAGGGGATGCAGTAGTTTCAGACGATATGAAAATTTACCCCACTAGTTTCAGCACCGAAACATTGTAGTAGGCAGAAAAGCCAGACTTGAGCTAGAAAACAGGAGCAGATATAGAACTTCACTGTGGTAGAGCTCTCTCTGCAGAAATCTGTTTGCGGCTCTGCAAGTGGGGAATCCAAAAAGGAATGAAGTAGTTTCAGATCATCTATAATTTTCTCCTACCAGTATCAGCATGAAAACACAGAAGTAGAGAAAAGAGACATGTCTAGGCTGAAAAATGGGGAAAAGACTGTAACTTCAACAGAGCAGAAATCCCCCTATAGGTGCTTATCTGCTGCATCGTCAGTGAGAAATCGAAGAGGAGACAAAAGGAGTTTTAGATTCATCAAGTTCTCTTCCAGTTGAGACAACGAGTGGTTTCACACATCGGCAGTGGCAGCGCTGCATGTTTCTGTGTGCTGCCAAGATTACCTAGCTGTTGGAAGGTTTCCAACAATCCTAAAACAACAACCACAACATTGAAGGATTGACATGATGTTGTGAGGATTGCTGAAAGAACTAAACAAGCTAGAAAGAAGGGAAAGATTGAAGGTTCTGGCACGGATTCCAGAACAATGATGAGAGATGAATCAGAGGATGAATTTGAAGGTGGGAAACCTTACTTATGAGGTCCAGTTAGATCTCGTTGTAGCATCAATTGCTCAAGTACCTTTGTTAGGATTGACTTCCCTCTGCCATTTGAGTTTATTTACTAACATCTGCCAGATTCCAGACTTTTTGTCTGACTCCGTTAAATCCCACGCAACCACTGTTTCCTATGTGATATAATCCAAACAGGAGATTTGAATATCACGGGGGGGGGATTTCAGGCCATTCAGTTGAACAATTGCAAGAATCGAGTCTGGAAGTTGGTGAGCAAAAGACGAGAGGAATCTGTGAAGGAGGTTGTCATTGGCTATATTGTCCCTCGAACACCTTCAGAATGACATGTGATCGAAAATGCTTGGCAAAACATAGATATCACCAGAAAAGCTGATTCAAGAATGGCGATGAATTGTCAATCATATTTTTGTGGAATGTTGCATTTTTGTTTTGGGATCACATCTCATCCTTCAACGAAACATGTCTTGTTTGTGTCTCTTTGTTGTTTTGAAATCAACAGATGTTTAGCATTTTATTCTGACAAAATATTTTGATCAAACTCCAACATGCGATAAAGGTTAATCAATCCTGAAGATTAAAAGTGTTTTGATTACAGAAATGACTCGATGCTTGAAAATGACATGAGGTGACCAAATAATTTTGAACTCATACCTCTTGAAATTGAACCACACATCATATAGCTAAATTTTAACAGTATGCATAATAACATGTAGTGGATTCAGTAGTTATGGACTCGTGAATCATTGACTCTTACAAGTCCCAATCATTACACTGGATGAGGTCAAAATTTATCGGTTCTAATCGACCTAGCTTGAAATGAGAAAAGGCCATCTTTGTTATCCTTTCACATTTCTCGAAATATTATCCCTTGCAGTCCCATTTTAAGCCTGGTAAAGTATTTTCTTTCAAAAAGAAACCCTGACTAGGATCATACCTCACACTGGGAGCAAATGAGAGATATTTTGAAGACATTGATATGATTAATGGATAAAAGAAAGGCTTAGAACAAAAGTCCAATGATTGAGAAAGGGCTAGAAGAAGAAAAGCCATAGATTGAGGGCCATCCAAGAAAACATTGAGGAAGGCTACGTAAAAGCAAAAAAAGAGTGGAATGGAAGGAGAATGCCTATCAATTCTAAAAGGGGCAAAAGAGGTTTCAATTGAAGAAAAACACAACAAATGCCAAAAGTCAACACTAAAAAAATCAAGTTTCATGTCTTTTGGTGTGTCTAGGATAAAGCCTTTAGTGTTTTCAAAAAATTTTAGATTGTTTATTCATCACAGAAAAAGTTGGATTTACATTATGACCTATGTTAAGAGAATTCTGATATTTGAGATTAACAAGGTTATATGTCACTTTCTCCACAATGACAACAAGAAAGAGAGTTGATGAATAGTTAATGTTGATCCTAGGTCTTTGAAACCCTCAAACACCTTTTAAGCCGGTGAAATCCCTTTCTTTCATAGCCTTGAACCATAGCCTGCATTACGTGATTTGAAAAGCCCTTTTTGATCAAGTAAGCAATCTGAACTGATAAATGGCGTTCTCAAAACTTGAAGAGCTTTTCCATAAGGGTTATGACTTCATGGATTAAGCTATTGGTTATTATGCATGCTGATAAAATAAGTGCTAAGAAGAGAAACAATCTTTCTTGATAAAGCCCGAGTTTTGACTTGAGCATCTTGTTTTTTTTTTTTGAAATTCACAAAAAAGGTCACCTCATCATAGACCATCAAAAGATATACCCAAAATCAGAGTCTAAAATGGATACAAAGAACCATGAAAAAGAAAAAAAAAGAAAAAAGCCATTTTAGTCTTACAACGGGTCAATTTCTGTTTTCAAAATACATGACAATCAAAGGACTGTACATTTCGAAAAAACGTGTGTTGAGTCTTTGATCAAAAAGCTTGATTTTCAAAAGGTCTTTTCAAAAAAGGACATCTATGATTTCATTTCAACAAACTAGACTTTGAATAGACATGATCTTTGAAGTGTGAGAGTTGATTCCAGAACAGAAAGATTGTCAAACAAGAAGAATATCGATCGAGTTTGCAAAATCCTTGACAAGAATGACATCAACACTTCTTGACACTCCTTGAAACGTTGACCACCTGGGGGCAATACAGTGGACCCTGAGAAGGAAAACAAAAGGTATTCAGATCAACTGGGGGCAAAGAAAGAATCGAACGATGAGTTGGCGAAGTCCATCAAAGTCATTCCTGGCGATCACAAAAACCATTTGGTTATAGACAGAAGAATGAGCATGTTCAGATCATATTGGAGGCAATGTTGTTCAAAGACAATCCATGATTTAATGAACTTCAGCAGCAATTGATGAGCAACGCTGCACTTAAAAGATATTTTCATATCTTCATCTTGGTTTATCATCCCCAACATAGCTATGACTTTTGAACGATGTTATCACATAGTCGCATTTGAATGAATGTTGGAAGGCTGCACCCACTAAGACTAACTATGGGGCCATTTGTTTTGAAGCTCAAATGCGCACTTCACCGCATGAATATGGGTGATGAACATCATTGATGATGCCAGTGCATTTCTTTTCATAATCCGATTTGACAAGCTGAGAGGAATCCATGGAGAAGAACATTCAGTTTACAACGATGAGTTTTTTATTGCAAGCTATGAGATGCATGTCTGGACGACTGGATGATTTCCAAGAAGGCTGATGATAACATGTACTTGAAGAGTACTGTTCAACTAGAGGCAAGTTCATGATTGATTGACAATTTTAATGGGCGTTGGCATGCACAACCAATCAAAGGGCAATTCTGGAGAGAATCTAGGAGATGGATGAAGTGAGCTACATCACACATGGAAGCATGGTCAAGCTTGAGAAGCAGCAAGAGCAGTAATCATCATGGACGACCCATAATAGGCACTGCACTTACATCTAAGTGGAAGGCTAGCACACGAATGAGCCAGTGCATTGAAAGAATAAAGAAAGCTTTGAATAACAAACAAAGGCACCCTGTGATGATGGAACATTGAAGAGGGGGGGACCTATATTTCAAATCAGGTAAGGATGCATACATGTCATCTAACATCGAAGCATTGCATATATTTTTGATTTGTTGCAGGAAAAATCCTCAATGTAGTCCAACAAGATTGGGGACAAAGAAAGAATTGTTGATTTGAAGAACAACAAAGAATCATGGTTTTGACCCTGGAATGGGAGGAAGATGAGATAAACCCTAACATTAGGGAAATCTCAAAGAAATAAGAAGATCAACGAAGAAGAGTCTTCAATTCAAACCCTATCATCTTGAAGAAGGAATATATTTTTTAGTTAAAGGAGATTGCCAAAAGGAATCTCGGGTTAACCACAACATGAAGATTTTAGCTTAGGTTGAAGGGAGTCGCCAGGTGGGATTCCAGGTTGACCTAGCTACACATAGATTTTGGTTCCGGTTGAAGAGGATCGATGAAGGGATCTCAGTTTAGCCCAACCGCAAAGATTTTGGCTCTGGTTAAAGGGGATTGGCGAAGGGATCTCAGTTTAGCCTAGCCACGAAGAGACTTTGGTTATGGTTAAAGGGGATCGGCAAAAGGATCTCAGTTTAACCTAACTGCAAAGGATTTTGGTTCTAGTTGAAGGGGATCGGCGAAGGGATCTCAGTTTAGCTTAACCACACAGATTTTGGTTCTAGTTAAAGGGGATCGGCGAAGGGATCTCAGTTTAGCTTAACCACACATAGACTTTGGTGCTGGTTAGAGGGGATTGGTGAAAGGAATCTCAGTCTATCCTAACCATACACAGATTTTGGTTCTGGTTAGAGGGGATTGGCGAAAGGAATCTCAGTCTATCCTAATCGCACACAGGAGTTTTGGTTCTGGTTGAAGGGGATTGGCGAAGGGGTCTCAGTTCAGCCCAACCACACAGATTTTAGTTATGGTTAAAGGGGATCGGTGAAGGGATCTCAGTTTAGCCGAACCACACAAGATTTTGGTTCTGGTTAGAGGGGATTGGCGAAAGGAATCTCAGTCTATCCTAACCATACAGGAGTTTCGGTTCTGGTTAGAGGGGATTGGCGAAAGGAATCTCAGTTGTCGCACCCTCCCGAGAGCTCGACGTCGCGGCGACCCTTCCTCCGTAGCTGGGGTTGATTTTGGGGTCTTTCTGTTGTGAAAAAGGGAGTCGCCACCTAGTATTATGGTTACTAGGAAACCTAACTGGTCTTTCAGAGATTCTAAGGCAAGGGACTGGTTGCGTAAAGGGAAGGTTTTAGCACCCCTAGTACGCCCTACCTAAGGTAAGCTGCTTGGTGTTTGATTTGCCTTATAAC
>Ga0325410_1001851_pt1 | contig 23533 bp, 8 predicted proteins | sample PopdelMetagenome_16_FD_206182 | JGI IMG/M metagenome (GOLD analysis project Ga0325410, IMG submission 206182) | Populus deltoides microbial communities from Bellville, Georgia, United States - Xylem-PdIQD-R3 | ecosystem: Host-associated > Plants > Phyllosphere > Stem > Wood/Secondary xylem...
GGCTGACGACAGTGGTAACGAGGACGGAGGGGCGTGAGGCAGTGAGAAGTTGAGTTTATCTGCGATCTCTTTAACAATCGACTCTATGAACTTTGACTCATACCTGCAAACATACATTCATACAAATTAAATCACGGATTAATTTGCTAATTGCTCATCAGATCAACATAGAAGAAGAAGAAGAAGAAGAAGAGACATGTACTGCAAAAAAAATTCAGCTTGGAATACATCGATGCAGATGGGTGGATGCTGAATTGACAAATTAAGAAACACGACCAACCTTGTACAAAATCCACGTCTCAAGGTTTCATCTATCCTCTGCAGGTCTAGAATTGCTAAGGTTGACCTTTTTAAACTGCCAAGATTCTGGTCTCCTTCCAGACTTGCTTAACCTAGCTAGATGATAGTTCAAGTTCAGGCTCAAAAAGGGTTCCGATCAAAATTTAATTACAAGGCAAACATCTCAGAGATATCCATCCCTATGTATAACCTTTTAGCATGATGATTAAGGCAGCTCGAACCAAGAACAAATCAAATTGTGAACAAATTAAGTTCTTCAGAGAATGCTTTGTAGATAGCCCGAGTGATAAAAAGATGACCTACGTTTCCATGAATCATCTTTTTTTAACTAAATACAGGGTAAACAAAAATGAGAGTTCATGGATGCTGTCGTGGGGGATTTAAAGGCGCTCTCTAGCTTGAACTTGAAAGTCATTTTTTAGCTGTTGTTTCAGCTTGTTCTAGTTTTATGGCTGTCCTTGTGCAACTTAACCAGACTATATATGATGAATATTAAATGTCCAGCATGAGGTGATACCATCAGAAATTTTCAATGCACAATCCTAAGAGTAGGATTGAAATGTGCTTGGTCGGTCTTTTCTAAAAGAACATGAAAAACAAAAATAATTACATTTGAATTGCGGCTAGTTAACGAACCAGCCCTTGTTTATCATCCTCAGATCCCGTTACTGTTTAAATAACTTGTAAGCTGAATGGCCATGATAGTTAAATATGCATAAACAAGTCATACAATATCAGTAATTTAGAGATGCTGAAGCAAGCAAGAAGAATTCCATGCATGTGTTTCGAAGATGCCTAATGAATGGAGAGACAATACTGCAGTAGCAATTGATTCACAGGCTCATCGCTACTTCAAATGGCTTAGGAGAGAGAGTTCTAAATCGACCAGTGCACTTATGCAGAGCACCTTTTCATTCTTTCTTTGAAGAAGACACAGAAACGCTAGTGATTAAAGCTTCAGTAATGAAATCAAGGCAGAGTTAGGTTTCTTTTGTTTATTTTTTGGCATTTCTAGAATGGCTTCAATGTTTTTGCTTCACGAAAAGAAAAGGGTTATCAAAACATCCTTTCCCTATACACCATATCAAACACAGCCACAGGGCACTGGACGTACAACAGACAGTTATCTGAGATTACTAGCAGTCTAGCACCGTGACAATTGAAGTTGAGACTCCTAAGCAAATCGGAAACAAAACAAAAAAGCAGTTTCCTTGGAATTTCTGGTCAAATATCATCGTTTTCAATAGCTTGTTTAAATATTGGTGCCAATTGCATGCTTTCTTATTGATATGTGAACAACTAGAAAGTTTAAGAGATGGGAAATCTTGAACAAATTCTACTCGGAAGAGAGATAAGGCTTGTGCAGTTTTTCGGATCCAAATCAATAAGCTTGGCTCGATATTGAATCGGTGAAATAACCTTGGACCATATAAAACTTGTACAACAATATTGAGAATTCAATCTCTCAAGGTTAATTTCTAGCCTTTGAAAAAATCTGGCATAGAAGGGCGCTCACAATTGCTGAGGCTGGCATATTTTAAATCGATAAGATTCTTGTTTCGTTTCTAGATGATAGCTAGTTTAATTTCTCCAGACAAAAAAAGGAATGCAAAGATCTCAAAGGTCAAAACAATTATTCATCCCAATGCAGATATCTCATCTCCTAAGAAAGGAACTTGACGCCAGCCATGAGGAAGGTGCACTTTTCAGTTATTTTTAACTCCAGAGTTATAAATCCTGAGCAATCTAAGTTTGGATTGCCTTGCAAAGACTCTGGAATTTAATTTACTTTCAAAAATAATTTTTGAAATGTCCAACAACATCCCTTCAATGTCATCGTTTCTCTAGTAAGTTGCAAGATTTCTTTCATTCTCGTCAAACTCTTTTCCCCTAGGATAGTTGGCAATATGGTTCCAGGTAATTGAATGTCTTCTCACATGTTAACTAGCAAGAAAAAACAACCCCCTAGCTACGTGGCTCAACCGTGATGTTCGAGTATGGAATGATCAAGGTCAAATTAAGTATTCCTAAATGCTTAGCTGGTTCAAAAATATAAGCTATCGATGTAATAAATTTCCAAGAAAAAAAGAAGTTAGTACCCGTCTTCTAAGACCATTCCTTCCATGTATGCAACTTCTTTAAGAGCCTTCCTCCACCCCTCCACCCCTCCACCCGGTCCTTGAAATGTATCTCATGCTTAGCAAACTCTTCACCATACCTCCCTGTTTGGGTCCCCACCTCAGATGGATCAACATCGTAGAAAACTGGAAACACTACGTGCCCAACAGTTCTTCTACGTTCCATGATCATCGCTAGCTCGTCAAGACACCATCTCGAAGAAGCGTAGTCTTTAGAAAACACAATAATGGATAGTTTTGTTTCTTGAATTGCTTTCTTGATTTCTAACTCAATGTTCTCTCCTCTCCGTATTCCATCGTCGTCTCTGAAAGTGGGAATCCCTTCTCTAGATAACGCTTTGTACAGGTGGTCGGTGAAGTTCCTGCGAGTGTCTTCGCCTCGGAAACTCAAGAACACATCGTAAGTACTAGGCATCAACGAGAGAAGAATCAAGATTTGGGTCACGGGGTTGAAAGCCATCGGTTTGACGAAGAGAAATATGTCGAAAGAAACAAAGACTTTTGTGTTGAAAGAGATGCAGATCTCACTTGATTCTTTGTTGGAAGAAAGAAAGAAGAAAGGCCAAAGGTTGCGTTTTTTTTTTTTTTTTTAAAATCTGTTTAGGAAGTTTCTTCGTTCATGTGCTCGGATATGTGTGGCTGTAAAACTGGGACCTCTAAAGTTTAAGAAGTGATCTAACTAACTATGATTGAACTATACTAAAATATTTATGTGAAACAGTTTATACGCATGATCGGTCCTAGGGATTACTCCTTGAACACAACAAAAGTGCTGCGCAACCTTTGGAACCAAGAACAAATCAAATCTGGTATTGAAAGGCTAAGACTGACCCATTTTAAATCGATAAGATTCGTGTTTCCTTTCTAGATGATAGCTAGGTTAAATTATCCAGAAAAAAAATGGAAGGTAAAGATCTGAAAAGGTAAAACAATTATTCAATTACTTATATACCTGTCTTGCTGCAGCACCATTCCTGCCAGGTCTGCAGCTTCTTTAAGAGCGGCCCTCCAGCTTTCCACTCTAGCCATTTCCTTGAGGAAGCTTTTTTCGTGTTTAGCAAATGCTTCTTCAAACAACCCTTTCTGTTCACTGAGCTCCGACGGATCAACGTTGTAAAAAACGGGAAGCACAAGGAGCCCAGTTGTTCTCCTGGCATCCATTATGAGCACAAGCTGGTCCAGGCAATTTGTTGAAGAAGCGTAGCCTTTAGAGAACACAACAACCGATATCCTGGATTCCTGTATCGCTTTCTTGATAGGAGACTTTTGTCCTGTGTAGATTCCACCATCATCTCTAAGAGTGCGAATCCCAGCAGAATTGAGGTCCTTGTAGAGATGATCGCCAAAATTCTTGCCTATGTCGTGGTGGCTAAAACTCAAGAAAACATCGTTATCCTTTCTGGAGAGGAGAAGCATCAACAGATTGATAAGTGAGAACAAACCCATTGGACTGGTTGGTGAATAAAGAATGCCGCAACTAAACTGGAATATGAGAAAGATGGAAGTTTCCGATGGGAATGGAGTGAAACGGCAACGATGGGAGGATTTTCAGGGTACCTGGAAGGGAAGAAAGAAACAACTGTTCAGGTTCCCTAATTTGACACGTATGGTTCACTAATAATGACCGGCCATCAATAATGACCAAAGTGCTATTTTTTTTATGTGTGTCCTTTTTGAATTTTGATGAGCGCTAATGGCGTACATCTGAACGTGCTTTGTTTTATTTTTTTTATTTACAAGGAATCATTCTTCAGTGGTTTTGTTTTTTTTTTTTTGAATTTCATTCTCTAATTAGGAATTAATTTTGTACTTTATTTCAATTTGATTTTTATAGTATTATTTTGGTTTTATAATTTTGATCATAAATTTTTAAAATTTTAAATGATTAAATGGTGTTTTTATTTGAAAATAAGCTTTCTAAGGTTTTTATGATTTTTTTTTAAGAAAATTATATTAAAAAAAAGAGATATTGAATATTAATGAGCAAATTTTAAATTTTTTTTGCATATTAGGTTAATATATAATTAATCATGAAATAGTTTTTAATATTATCAGAAAATGCTTCAATCTTCTTGAAAACAATGACATGTATAGATAAATTTTTAAATATTTTTTAATAATTTTATTTAAAAAAAATCCTAAAATTAAAAAAAGCATAAGAGCTATTTAACAAAAAAGTCAAGTGCGTCTGGGATTGGAGGACAAGTCTGCATACATAACTAAAAAAAAAACTAATTGTTCATGAATTTGAAAGGTCAGATCTATGAGTATAGTTTTTATTTAAAAAAAAAACGAGTAGAAGACGCTTTGTCTTTAGATGCAAATTCCAGCCCCTCAAGTGATTAGAAAGTTAAAGTTTGATTTTTAGTATCTAACATGCATGAATAAAGAAAGGAAATTTTTGATTGAAAAGATATACTATTTCCTCTTTCATTTAAGTTATTAGAATTTTTAAAAATATATTTTTTTAATTGTCATTAGCTTTTATTCAATAAGTCATGCTACTATTAAAAAAAAAAGGAAAAAAATCACATGAATGAGAAATTTTAAAATATGTTATTTTAACCATTGCATTTTTTATAAATAAATATTTGAATTATTGAATAAAAATAGATTTTGAAAAGCGCTATGCGACCCCACGCCATATCTATAGTAGTTGTCTGTCAATTGTCCAGCTTTCATTCTTCATAGTTTGTTGCCTTAACTAAGATTTATGGGAAAATAAAAACTTCGCCCTGCGCATTTCCATGCACCAACGAAGATCTTATTGGTGATGGATCAAAATAATGAACAGTCAGATTATATCTCACTCGCTCCATTAACTTAAAAAAAATAAAAAAAAATTAAGGGTCCATGATCACGCACATGACCTAGATCAGCCGTTGCTTATTTTAAGTAGAGATATTTTTTTAATATTGTATATCTATTATAGTTATAGTTACAATTACAATTACATTACAACATTATTAGCATAAGCCTTTTACTATAGCAAAGAACACTATGCATTCTCTTATAATTCATTGTGGTTTGGAATAGTATATTTTTTTATAATTTTTACTTTGGTTCTTGAACTTTTATTTTGTATAATTTGGCTTTTTTGAACTCAAATTAGCCCCCAATTGCATATTGTATTTAAGAGGGAGGATGAATTGAAAGCTAAGGGACTAGAGTGAAAATCTCGAATAACATGGGGGCGGTTTGAAAGTTTCGTTGAAACATTCATTTCATATATTTTTTAGGTATTAAGTAACCAGTCCTTTGAATTTCAAGACAATACATTATGGTACCTAACTTTATTTTCCTCTTTTTTCCTATTCTTTTTCTTTTGAGAGGAGAGAGAGGAAGTCATCGGATTCCATCCTAGAGAGAGAAAGTGGTCGTTAGGAAGATTTTGGCACCAAAAACAATTGATTTTTATATCAAAATGTTTCATATAATGAGAGGCGTTATGTTTAGGTTTTTTTTACCTTGAAAACACATAAAACAATAGACATGGGGCCAAGAAGATTTTTTGTTTCCGGTGGATTTCGGGTTTGGGGTGGTTTGTTGGCTTTTAGATGGTTACGAATTGGTTTAACAACGTTTCTCGGGTGTTTTCTAGATATTTTGGGTCAAAAATTGATTGAAAATGAGATTTTGAGTGAAAAAATAAAGCACCCTATTTTTTCGGTCACCATTGTCACTTCCTAACAGCATGACAACCGATTAAAAATAATCTTAATTGAAAAAAAAAACATATATCTGACATCTTGTTTTTTTAGGAGAAAATGTCTTGTTTAAGGAGTCGCCACCTAGTATTATGATCACTAGGAACCCTAACTGGTCAACATAGATTCTAATGGTACGGGACTGATTACGCAAAAGGAAAGATGCTATCACTCCTCAAGCATTCTATCTAAGACAGACTGCATTGCTGATTTTGTCCAAAATTGCTTTTTTTTTTCTCATTTTTTATATTCTTCCTATCATGTTCTCGACTCTGGCATCAATGAATTGTTCATATGAATATTTTTAATTCTGGTGTTGGTAAATATTGCACAAACCCAAAAAAATACGATATTCCTAACTCTAGCATATGTGAATAATTTTGCAAAAAAAATTGAATTTTAAGAAGAATTTTTCTATATCATTTTCTTTTTGTTTATCTTTTATTATTATTTGCCCCTTTTAGATGGAAATAAAAAAAGCATTGCACAACAGATTTGTATTTAACAATAATAGTCTACAGATTGAGCACATAGCTGAAAAAATACAAAATGCAAAGAAAAAAAATAAAACAAAGTGCGAGGGGACAAAAAATAAATCAACGAAGATCCACAATTATTCATAATTTTCTGATATCAAAACTAGGCTTGTTTGACCAAATATCAAAATAGATAGGGCATAAAAAATATGGTCAAGACTTAAGGATGTGTTTTACCAAACACGCTCTTAGTCAAAAGTAACTTGGGTAGTTGGACCTGAGACCCAAACCCGGCCCACCTTTTTTTTTTTTGGGCTGGATCTAGACCAGCCGCATGGGCTAGATTAGACCTAATAACGCAGCCTAGTTACTAGTTTAAATCAATAACCCGACTGGGTTTTACCTGCAAGCGTGTGTGAACTATTTATGCACGCGTGCTACAAGTCCAGGATAATTAAAATGTAGAGCGAACAGTCTCTAATGAATTAAAATGAGAGCGGGGAAAGCAAAGAGGCTCAGATGTCCTAGCAAAATGTATGTATTATAGAATAAGTTTATTGTTTGCCAATTCTTAACAGAAAAGTAGCAACAAATAGGCGGGGATAGCTCAGTTGGGAGAGCGTCAGACTGAAGATCTGAAGGTCGCGTGTTCGATCCACGCTCACCGCATTTCTCTCTTTTTCGATTTAGTTTCTTAGTAACGTCTTTTCCCGCCAATTTCAGCTGGCAAATCTCTCTTCTGTTTCCAGCTCCTAAACCCTAGTAGTGACAATTCCATCTAGAAAAGAAACAATCCAGTCACCGGAGAAACGTTGCCACCAGGGGCTGCCTGAAGGTTCACCAATATTCCTCTTCAAATCAGGCACATGATCAAACTTTTTTTACCAAGTTTCGGAGAATCTGGAGGAACAAAAGACAGATGGATTATGCACCGAGGAGTGGTGGGACAAAGATTTTGAGGGTGGTAAAGTGTATTTGGCATGTTGCCCCCAAGTTTCAGAGAGCCAGAGCAGTGCTGCTGTTCCTGCTCTTGAACGTTGCTAAGGCTTTTGTCAATTTTGCCTAGAGTTCATAAACTGCGTTCTTGAAACTGAAGATTTCTTCTTCTTCTTCTTCTTCTTTTGAAGTTGATTCTAAGCTTTGATCCGGACTTTGCTGTTTCAAATGAGAAGGATGCAATCAATTATGGACCATCCCTTCTCTTTTTTGTTTGCTGTGGCATCTTAAAGTAGCTTTGGTGGACTTGACAAGTAGCAAGGGATGAAGGAGGAGGAGGGACAGTAACCTTGATTGCTAAATGCTCTGCTTTTGCATCTTGGAGAGTGTAGAAGTATAAGCAATATGGGGCTATGATGGTTGCGATGTTTGTGGTTTTGGTTGATATAGCAATTCCCCATCGATCTTTAACGAGGCATGAATGGGTCGTCTGTCGATAGGGCTCCGACTGACTCTTATTCTATTGTTGTTTCTAGACAGAACATGAACGAAGAGAACTTGTACGTACAAGGAGTAGATGGACAAATGTGCAAGTTGAAGATATGACAAGAGAGATTGTTCTATTTGTTCATTTGAACTAGTAAATTCGAAATCTGAATGAGACCAGGCTTGATGTTTCCTGTAGTGCATGAAACTTTGACTAACTGTTCATTTAAGACTAGAAAATCAGAGTCCATTCGCCTTCAAATAAATCCCTGGTCAGGTTATTAGTCTTTGTTGTATTCATAAAGTAGCAATGCTGAATCATAGAGCTTTTACGAGCTTCTTGACAGCTTCTTTTTCATGGGCTTTTGTGGCGATCTGATCAGGTCCAATTTCATGTATAAGTGCAACATCTGGTCTCATTCAGATTTGAAGATATCGTAAGAAACCTAACAACCCAAGAAGGCCTATCTTCAAAACTAATGTGTATAGTACGTGACTCACTCTGTAACGAGAATATCATTGATTGCCTGCTTGGAGAAAATGTATTTCAGCATGATAGTGTTTTTTTATATATATAAACTATCAGGAATTGATATTATAATCTCAATATAGTCCTTCTGCAATATTGTGAGAGGACTGGAGGTAAGGTTGTGCTTGACTTGGGAATGGACAAATTCTCAACACTTGAAGTTAGCAATCAGTGCCAAGACAAGTTTCCCTTCAATCAACAGGCTGAGTCTCAGTTACTTTGATGCCATTTTAACCGATGATAGAGCAAATGAAGCTTCTGGTATCAAATTCATGTTGATGTTACTCCCTTACCTGGAGATCCCGAATTCCAAATTATGGTCGAGTACCATGCATCATCAATTTAGAGTGGTCAAGGTAAAGGAGACATGTACAGTGCAAGATGTGAAGAACGAAATCATGGAGATTTGAGACAATATTCCAATACATAGAATGACCTTGACTCACCATAACCTTGGCATTCCACTGGAAGATGTTCCCCTAATGTATTATTAAATTTGTGCTGGTTCTGTCATTCATATTGCCATGTTGGGAAGCAAGATGTTGAGGGTCATGAAGGGATCACAATTAGGTGAATAAATTGCCTTGTGTAATTATTAATACGTTTAATTTGAATAAGCGGAAATATTTCTGTTTATTTATTTTATTTTGAAGGTTTTGTATGCTTTTTCCATACAGTATAAGTGGAGTTTTGAGTTTTAGTTAAAAACAAGAAGACGGGAGAGAAGAGCTGCCTTGTCACATTGAAACTTCATGAGATTGTAAGTAGAGAACACGGATGTAACCCTGTAAAAGGATGAACTGCAGAAAAAATGAATTTCATAGAGGAATAAGATGATTGTTCAACTTCCACACTTCACCATGTTTTGTCTGCCTTGTTCTCTTCTCACATAGATTTTCAGCAAAAACTAATGCAATGTTCAGGTACAACGAGATGACCTTGCTTGAACTATCATCATCCTTCTACTCAGTTGCTAAACTCTCTTGTCCGAAGCATAGAACCAAAAAAGTACTCTTTGAATTCAAATGATGATATAGCAGGATGTGGATGGTTGATGAGAAAATGTCTCTTTTCTTATAAGCCAAAGAAATTCATAATGGCAGAGGAAGCAACCTATAAACTGAACATAGAAAGGCACAGAACCAGCATTGACGAGGCTATATAAAACCTCCAGAAATCTCGAAGACTTGATATGAATAACTTGGATCATTCAAGTCACGAATATCAAAAAGAGCAATCCCCACGAGCACTTCTTAACAATGAAGAAAATATCAGTAAAATGAAATGATTTTTTCAAAAGTTTCTACACTCTGATCATTAATTTTCTTGGTTTCATTTCTTTTCCTCGCGCACACATATCATATTTCTTGATGTGAAAATTTGGATTTTTTTATCAGATTTCTTGTGTTTCTCATGTTTAAGGAAAATGATTCTATAGGTTGGACTTGATAACAGGTAGTTGATGTCTGTATATCTTTCCAAGATGATTATACTGTTTATAGCTTCGTTGATGGCTTATCCATACATGATGAAAGAAGAGGCATTCAAATAATCCAGAACGCCCTCGAGGTTTGAGATTTATTGGCCTGCAATTCTTATAAGGGTTTACTTACAGTCAAGAAATACCTAACAATTGATAATGCACTGCTGTAGGCGCCGGCACATACAATAGTTTCAAACGCTGGATTTGATTCTGCTACGGTTCTTGGAAAATTGTTGGAGCAAGATGATTATAATTTGGGTTACGATGCTGCTAAAGGTTTGTTCTTATATAATTATAATTATAATCACAAGAAACACTAAAAGATTTGGGGGAAGTAACAATGAATGGATTTGAACAGTATTCCTTTTTTTTTTTAATTATATTTTTTTACCAAATTAATAACTGATTTCTTATTATATTATAATTTTAAGAAACACTAAAATAATATATTTTTTGGAGTAAATTTGAACAATGTTTTTTTTTCTTTCAATTACATCTTTTTTTTCTCTAATCAAATTAGTGATTGATTTCTTATGATTTGTTATAAAAAAAAACACAATTAAAAGATACAAGACTAGCTAGTAAAACGCAGCAAATTGACAGGTCCAATATAAAATCAGCACAACAAAGTTCTTTTTGATCCCTTTATTTCATTTTTCTTTTATTAGTGTTTTTAGTTTTTAAAATTTTTCTCTATCAGAGAAACTGTGAATGGATTTTGTATGTGTACTATAAATGAATTCTTTTGAAATTTAAATACTATAAATGATTATACTGTTTATACCTTCTTGCATTGCCTTCAATCTCTTGCAATAAAACCTGCTGAAATTTAAATACTATAAATGAAAGAGTATTGATAATTAATAATACTATAAATATATTGTAGATAATAGAATAAAATAAATTCAATGATAATACATCTCTTTTAAATACATGATTTTAACTCAATGAATGCAATTTAAATACTATATAAATGAAATTAATTTTAATAGGAATTTGGTCTCAAACATGCTGCAAGTGCACGAATATGGACGAACGAGCCATGAGCAAAAACCAATACCTTTGCTCCACCTTGGGTTTCTCGAGAGGACATATATCACGCGCTTCAACTGCGCTTGGAACTTCAAAGTTTCATTCAATTCTTACCGGATGTCGTCACTGTCGGAAGAAATTATATAGTACTATGCTCATGGCCCAACAAAGTTGAGGCCATATGAACGGTGATGTGGCAAATTATGCTCATCTTGTTTGTTTATGTATTTTTTTAAAAAATTAATTTTTTTGATAATTTTGAATATTCTTTAATGATATTAAAAATAAATTTTTAATACTAAATTTAACAAAAACAAATCCCATTTAGATATTGAAATGGAAAACTTATATATATGTCCTTTATAATTTTTAATTAATTTTTTGTTTGATCCTTGTCATTTTAGCGTTTCAAATTTTGATTTTAAACTTCATTTGTTTTTTGTTTGAGTTTTTGAATGTTGAGAAAGAATAGAGAAAATCACTAAAAAAATGTTATTTTAGTGTCAATTGGTTTGCAATTTTTAAAAAAGTTCAGTGAAGGTGGTGATGATGTTTTTTTATAAAAAAGTTTGATGTTTTTTATTTGTTTAATTTTTATTTTTTAGAGAGAATAAATGTTGTTTTAAGATTAAAAATTGATTTTCAAATGTTATTTTTTATGGTGTTTTCAAGTGAAAAAAATGTTGATAAATAGGTTTTTAGAATTTCATAACTCAAACTTTAATTTTTCAATCACTAAAAACAACCAGAAATTAATGTAGAAGATCAAACATTATTTATCTCAATGAACGACCTGTCATCTATTTACAAGAAAATAATTAGAGCAGATGACACTATGTAAAACCAAAAAATAAAAAGGTGTGTGAAGCTATAAGGTTCTAGCCAGATATATGGCCTGACCTCTTTTTTTTTTTTTACTTTTAATTAATGTTTTTATTTAAATTTTAATGAATACCTTATCTATTATTTTTAAAAATTGTTTCGTTAACCTTTTTTTATAGTAATTAATTTTTAAAACTATTTTTTTAATTTCATAATGATTCAAAGAGATTATTATAATTTATTTTTATTTTTTTCATTTAACATTTGATATAAATAAATTATATTTAAGTGATATATTTACATATATAAAAAATTGTCCTTGGTTGGTAGAATCAACTTCTAACATATAATAAATAAAAAAATAAAAAATACAAAGAGTAGCCGAGGTTAAATATTTGCATGTGCATTTACCTTTTACTTTATTAGAAATATTATTTTTTTATTTTAGTATTTAATTAGCATTAATAATTTTTTTTAATTTGTTGGTTCATATATTTTTAAATTTGTTTTCTCAAGTGGCAAACAATATCTTTTTATTTACACATGTTAAAAAATCATAATACCTAAAATATATTTATAATATTGACATCTTTTTTTACATTAATTCATGTATTAAATTGATTTACGGCAGCTTCCATTGCTACTTAACTTGTTACTCCACCTTTAACTTAAACTTCCATTACCTCTTTTTTTTTTTTCCATACATGATGACAGAAAAATGTGAGAAAAAAAACTTTAAAAAAATTAAAAAAAAAATAATAATTTAAAAAACCAAACAAGAAAAAAACTGAATTAACCAAACTAAAAAATTCCAGTTTAGTTTTGGTTTCAAATACTGAAACCAATCCCCCCATCATCCATCATTGTCAAAACCCAACGATAGCTCTCCACCCTCTCTCTCCCCTATTTTTTTTTTCTATCTCTTACCATAGAAAAACCAAAACAGCTCCTCAGCTCTAACATGGCAAGCACATACAACCTCCACCAGTCTCTCTCTCTCTCTCTCTCTCTCTCTTTCTTTCCTAAAACTAACCCAACCGTTTCTTTGTCGAACCGAAAACAACAGTCAAAAACCACTATAGCCCAAGAACACCCCATAACCCATTTGATACTCATCACAGAATAATCCAGCTATGATTGAAGCAGATCTGTTGTGAGATGAAAAATAGAATTATGCTTGTGTTGATTTTCCTTTGCTAGTGGCTGTGAGTCGCACAGACAATATAATGATCCATGCTTGCTTTATCATCCTTTAATTGAATTCAAATTACCTGGTGTAGAGAAGCATTGGTTAAGATGAGCAAGTAATTTGAGATTATGGGAACGTGTGGCCAGAAATCATGCAAGTTTTTATTTTTTAGTTTTGCTGATTTTCGAACACCATAAACCAAATCAAACCGAGTCGAAACAAGTTAATTTAAACCCGTTTCCGTAAGTTGATACGGTTATTTTTTTTGAAGTTAAAATGTGTGCACCAGCTTCTTTCATTGCCTTCAATCTCTTGCCATAAAACCTGTTGAAACTTGAAGAATCTTATTTGTTTCTCAGATCATCTGATTTGATCTAACGAGAAGAAGATTCTTGAAACAATTTTGATTATTTTCAGTACCGAAATCACTGCAACTTTTCTAGCTCACATGTTGAATCGGGACTAAGAAGACGAGCATGACTGTTCCACCCAGCAACGGTGCCGTTTCGGCAGAAATAAACATTTTCATTTTGGCCCCTGAACTTTTGAAATTTAACATTTAAATCCCAAATAATCAAATATTTCTTTTTAGTTTGCCCTCAGATCAGATTAATCAATTGAACCCCTGAGTTATAGTGCCATTTACACAACAGTCCTGGATTTCTGGATTATTTAATTTGGTCTTTGGACTTTATTTTCCTGTAATTTTGCCTTGAATCAGCTCCAAACTTTGTTATTGTTTCTATTAAGTCTTTAATTTTTTAATTAATTAAATTAAAGTTTAATTAAGTCTGCAAACTTATCAATTCTTCAATTAAACTCATAATTTCATTAATTAAACTAATTTAAATTTTAATTAAATTCTCAAACTTATTAATTCTTCAATTTCTAATCAATTAACTCTCAAATTTGATAATTTCATCTATGAACTTCGAATTTATATTGTATTAATTCCATTCTCAAAAATATTTTTTTCATTTATTTTTTATTATTTATTCAAAAATTAAGTTAACAGTTGATAATAAGACAACTGTTCTCAAGATCATTCATGTCATTGAAGCTGTCGGGATCACAAATGCTGAGAGCAAGTGCTTTACGATGTCGAGATTTGATAAGCAATCTCTTAATGTTGATAATTGTTCTTCTCTCACTCTGTACCATATTATGTTTAGCACAAATCAATGTGCAGAGTTGGTGAGAAACTATAAAGCAACATTTTTATCATACTTGTTCAAAAGGATAGAAGGGATAGAGTTCATAATTTCTAACAGGAAAAGTGCATCAATGGGATTTCACTGTTGTGTTCATATACACTGAAACCCCATTTTGTTTTAGCAATGAACAGTGAAACCCATTTTGTTTCTTGTATTTTCGTCATTGAATTTCTTAATCTCAATTTCACCCTCTCAAATTATATTAGCATGGTTTTGTATGTTGATATTTCTTTCAATTTGTATTTTTTTTATACATTAAAAAGTGTTGAGAGGTATTTCGAGGATGTTCTGGTTATGAATTAAATACCAATCTTGCAAAGTAAATCATTATTTATAGTTAAATATAGAAATTAAAAGAAGAAGGATAAAAATTAACAAAAACAAATCCCATTCAGATATTGGCATAGAAAAGTTATATTTGCTCTATAGTTTTTAATTAATCTATTGCTTCATCCCTATTATTTTAGCATTTCAAATTTTGATCTCAAACTTAATTTGTTTTCTGTTAATTTAGTTTTTGAATGTTGAAAGAAGATAGACAAAATCACTAAAAGATATTAAGCAAGGAGAAAGTAGTCATGTGGACATTCCTGTCACCAAAAAAAGGTTATCATGGTGTCAATTTGTTTTTTTTTTTTTAGAGAAGTTCCATAAAGATGGTGCTATCCTCTAATCATGCTAGAAAAAGTAGATTGAGATTGTTGATGTTGTTTTTTATTTGTTTAATTTTTATTTTTTTTAGAGAGATTAAAGGTTGTTTTGAGATTAAAAGTTGGTTTTTAAAAGTTTTTAGAGTGTTTTTCAAGTAAAAAAAAATTGAGAAATAGATTTTAGAATCCAAGCTCAAACTTTAATTTTTCAACAATTAAAAGTAACTAGAAACTGGTGTAAAAGATGAAATATCATCTATCTTAATAAATGACTTATCATCCCTTTACAAGAAAATAATTGGAGTGGATGATATCGTCTAAAAAAAAAAAAAAGGTTCGTGAACGTAGGCTATAAAGTCCTAGCCAAGTATGCAGCTTGACCTTTGTTTTTAATTTTAATTAATTTTTTTATTTAAATTTTAATAAATATCTTATTTTTTATTTTTAAAAATTTTTGGTTAACCTTTTTTAATAGTAGTTAATTTTTTAATACTTTTTTTAATTTTATAATGCTTCAAAAGATTATTGTAATTTTTATTTAATTTTTTTCATTTTATATTTTATATAAATGAATTATATTTATGTACCGTATTTATAAAAACAACTGTCCTTAGCTGCTAGAATCAACTTCTAATATATAATAATCAAAAATAAAAAAAAACTTCTAATATATAATAATTAAAAATTTAGCAAGAATATAGTTGAGAAGAACCCTAAGCATGCACTTACTTGTAGCAGTCATATGTCAAAAGAAGATCACTTAGACTTTGATTATGCATCTCATCATCTCATTTTGAGCTCAAAATTCTTGAAAAAGTATATACAGTCATAAGGATGGATCCAAAGATACAAATTGTAAAAAAAATAAGAGAGAGAGAGAAGCATTCATTGAAGTCCAATCCTTTAATTAATTCATCCATCTGCTTTGACAAAGTCGGTGGGCTGTGGGACCATTCTTTTCAGCCTTTTGTACTCATCACCCGACACATATCCACGTGCTTAGTTCCTATTGATCCACACTTCTGCTTTACCCACCACCCCCCTCTCTCTTTTTATTTTTTTTGTCTTTCTGAGACGAGTTCTGTTGACAGAACTCGTCTCAGAAAGACAAAAAAAATAAAAAGAGAGAGGGGGGCTGAAAGACAGACCTCCTCCACTCTCGTAAAAGACCAAGAAAATATGTAGGTGGGCGGAGGGCTGACGACAGTGGTAACGAGGACGGAGGGGCGTGAGGCAGTGAGAAGTTGAGTTTATCTGCGATCTCTTTTACAATCGACTCTATGAACTTTGACTCATACCTGCAAACACACATTCATACAAATTAAATCACGGATTAATTTGCTAATTCCTCATCAGATCAACATACAAGAAGAAGAAGAAGAAGAAGAAGAAGAAGAAGAGACATACTACAAAAAAATTCAGCTTGGAATACATCGATGCAAATGGGTGGATGCTGAATTGACAAATTAAGAAACACCACCAAATTAACTTGTACAAAATCCACGTCTCAAGGTTTCTTCTATCCTCTGCAGGTCTAGAATTGCTAAGGTTGAACTTTTAAAACTGCCAAGATTCTGGTCTCCTTCCCAGACTAGCTTAACCTTGCTAGATGATAGCTCAAGTTCAGGCTCAAAAAGGGTTCCGATCAAAATTTAATTACAAGGCAAACATCTCAGAGATATCCATCCCTATGTAAATACCTCGTCTACTCAGAAAAGGGACTTGAGTCCTTGAGAGAGGTCCATGTTTGCAAAGACTTGTAGATCTTAATATTATTTTTCTACTATTTTTTCAGAAGTCAATGAATTATTTTTCAATAAACATGGAACAAAACGGCTCTATTGCACTAAGGTGTGTTATTTGTCAACATGCATGAGTCCTAAGGAGAACTCCTTGACAATCAATAAACACGACAACGTAGTGCTGCATAACCTTTTAACATGATGATTAAGGCAGCTCGAACCAAGAACAAGTCAAATTTTGAACAAATTAAGTTCCTCAGAGAATGCTATGTAGATAGCCAGAGTGATAAAAAGATGACCTACGTTTAGAAGAATCATCTTTTTTTAACTAAGAAGTACAAAAACGACAGTTCCTGAAATTAAGCACACCTAACTAATTGAATAAGCTCGTTTTTTTTACTACAAGCACAGATAAGCTGATGTATTATCATTCATGGATGCTGGCGTGGGGGATTTAAAGGTGCTCTGTAGCTTGAAAGTCATTTTTTAGCTGTTGTTACAGTTTGTTCTAGTTTTCATGGCTGTCTTTATGCAACTTAACCAGACTATATATGATAAATATTAAATGTCATCAGAAATTTCCAATGCAATCCTAAGAGTAGGATTGAAATCGGCTTGGTCGGTCTTTTTTTAAAGAACATGAAAAACAAAAATAATTACATTTTCATTGAGGTTGTTTATCATCCTCGGATCCCGTTACTGTGCAAATAACTTGTAAGTTGAATGGCCATGATAGTTAAGTTTGGGTAAACATGTCATACAATTATCACTAATTTAGAGATGCTGAAGCAAGCAAGAAGAATTCCATGCATGTGTTTCGAAGATGCCTAACGAATCGAGAGACAATACTACAGTAGCAATTGATTCACAGGCTCATCGCTACTTCAATTGGTTTAGGAGGGAGAGTTCTACATCGACCAGTGCACTTATGCAGAACACCTTTGTTTTTTCTTTCTTTGAAAAAGACACAGAAACGTTAGTGATTATAGCTTCAGTAATGAAATCAAGGCAGATTTAGGTTTCTTTTGTTTATTTTTTGGCATTTCTAGAATGGCTTCAACGTTTTTGATTCACGAAATGAAAAGGTTTATCAAAGCATCCTTTCTCTATACGTCATATCAAACACAGCCACAGGTTTTGGACATAAAACAGACAGTTAACTGAGATTATTAGCAGTCTAGCACCATGGCAATTGAAGTTAAGGCATCGTTTTCAATATGTTGGTACCAACTGCATGCTGTTTATTGACATTTGAACAACTAGAGAGGTTAAGAGATAGGAAATCTTTAACAAAATCTACTCGGAAGGCAGATAAGGCCATGTGCAGTTTCTTGGATCCAAATCAATAAGCTTGTCCTGATATTGAATCGGTGAAGTAACCTTGACCATATTAAACTTGTACAACAAAATTGAAGATTCAATCTCTCAAGGTTAATTTCTAGCGTTTGAGAAAATCTGGCATGGAAAGGGTCTCACAATTGCTAAGGCTGGCATATTTTAAATCGATAAGATTCTTGTTTTGTTTCTAGATAATAGCTAGTTTAAATTTCTACAGACAAAAACTGGAATGCAAATATCTCAGGTCAAAACAATTATTCATCCCAACGCAGATATCTCATCTCCTAAGAAAGGAACTTGACGCCAGCCATGAGGAAGGTGCACTTTACACTTCTTTTTAACTCCAGAGTTATAAATCCTGAGCAATCTAAGTTTGGATTTCCTTGCAAAGACTCTGGAATTTAATTTACTTTCAAAACTAATTTTTGAAATGTCCAAGAGCATCCCTTCAATGTCTTCATTTCTCTAGTAAATTGCAAGATTTCTTTCATTCTCGTCAAACTCTTTTCCCCTGGGATAGTTGGCTGTATTAGTCTCGTGCAATCACGGTTCCAGGTAATTGAATGTCTTCTCACATGTTAACTAGCACGAAAAAACAACCCCCTAGCTATGTGGCTCAACAGTGATGTTCACGTATGGAATGATCAAGGTCAAATTAAGTATTCCTAAATGCTTAGCTGATTCAAAAATATAAGCTATCGATGTAATAAAGTTTTAAGGAAAAAAGAAGGAAGTCAAAGTCTTTAAGAAATTGGAATGTGAAATTCAATTACTCTAATATAATTTTTCTACGTTTAACCTTTACCATTCATGTATGTATAAAAACCTTCAGTTTTTTTAATTTGTTCCCTACAAATGGAATTCTTCCTGTTCGAATTAGTGATATTAATTGTTCTTTTAAAAAAGAAAAAAAGCTCTCTAAGCCTGTATTCTCTGGACTTTGATGAACAGATAACAGCTTGGAAAGGAATTAGTTATATACCTGTCTTGTTTCCACTCCTTTCCTTTCAGGTCTGCAGCTTCTTTAAGAGCGGCCCTCCAACTTTCTACTCTAGCCATTTCCTTATGGAAGCTTTTTTCGTGTTTAGCAAATGCTTCTTCAAACAACCCTTTCTGTTTCCTGACCTCCGACGGATTAACGTTGTAAAAAACGGGAAGCACAAAGAGCCCAGTTGGTTTCCTAGCATCCATGATGAGCACAAGCTGGTCCAGGCACTTTGTTGAAGAAGCATAGTCTTTAGAAAACACAACAACCGATATCCTGGATTCCTGTATCGCTCTCTTGATATCAGACTTTTGTCCTGTGTAAATTCCACCATCATCTCTAAAAGTGCGAATCCCAGCATAATTGAGGTCTTTGTAGAGATGATCGGCAAAATTCTTGCCAATTTCTTGGTGGTTAAAACTCAAGAAAACATCATTAGCCTTTCCAGAAAGGAAAAGCATCAAGAGATTGATAACTGAGAGCAAACACATTGGGCTGGTTGGTGAATTCATGATGCCGAAACTAGAAGGATGGAAGTTTCCGATGGGAATGGGGTGAAACGGCAACGCTGGGAGGATTTTCAGGGTGTGATCCGTCAGACTGCCGGTAACTGGAAGTGGAAGAACGAGGAAGGCGAAAGGGTTTTTTTCGAACAGTTTAGGAAGTTTCGTTTCCTATGTAAAATTAGTGCGCACATGGCCCAGATTTGATATGTTTGATCCAATTAATATTGATTTAGAATTGGGTTTCTTTTGAAGAAACAGGGCCTGTAGTCCATCAAACAGAAAATCAAAACCTAGGTCAACAGTCACTTTTTTTAGTCGAGATATTTTTTTAATACTACTGTATAACTATTTATTAAAGGCCAGTACTCATTTAAAAAAAAAAAATTAAAGGCCAGTACTCGTGCGTCCAACCTTGCAGGCCCACGCGCAGGCCCTTTCTTGATGTGTCAAAGGCATGGCTTAGCTTTCCAAGCCCAGCAGTACCTATACTTTTTTATTTTTAAAAAAAAATTTAAAATTTATTTTGGATTTAAATTTGATATCAAAAAAGAAAATAAGAAAAATTACCAAACCCAGTTAACTTTTTAAACACATGACCGAGTTATCTGATCAAAAACACTATACAAGAAAGAATTATGAAGCTCAATCTCTTGTATATGAAACGTTGAATGATGAAATCAAAAGAAAAATACAAGAAAAATTAAAAAAAAAAATAGCAATTAAAAGAATAAGGGTTAAGATGGAAATTAAAAAATAAATTAAAAGGCAACAACAATTTATCAATTTGAAAGTTAAATTGAAAAGAATAAAAATATTAACAAAAGAAAAAAATCAAAAGAATGAAGATCGAAATAGAAAAAAAAAATATTATCAACTTAAATTGAAGGGTAAAATTAAAAACAATAAAATTTAAAATAAAACAATCAAGACATTGATGGGCCAGTAAGCAACAAGCCAAGCATCTGGTCCATGAAGAAAGGGCCCAGCACAGACCTACAATATTAGGCCCGTGAGCACAGCCCTTAATTATTTTATGTGAATGAGGTGAATGACAAGCCCACGTGCATGAGCCTTTATTCCTTTTTAAGTTAAAAGGGCGAATGAATTTTTGTTGAAAAAAATAGACGACACATCATCTAACACCTAGTGACTGAAAAAAAGAGGGTTGTTATTTTTTTCTTCTAAAAACCTATTTTCAACTTCTTTTTTTACCTAAAAAACCTAGAAAACAAGATAATAACCTTGTCAAACTAATCTTTGACCTTCAAAAAATAAAAAACCACCTTAAAATCCAAAATTAATCCAATACTACAAGTCTTATCAAGCTTAAATTTTTTTATATATTTTCAAGTAAACAAAAAACACATTATTTAAACTCATAAAACCATTTTGCACTTTTAAAATTAAAATTCTATTCCCGGCCCAGAATGTTTTTTACCCGTTTGAGGCCCATAATTTTTATTTTGACACTATAGAAGGCCCAACTACTAATTTCTCCTTGACATACCGACAAAACAAAAGGAAAAGAGAAGCTATGCCTAGGAATTACCAATACCAAAGCCTGTACGGCCTATGATCCGTCCTGAGATGAGACAGGTTAATTTACGATGTCAATTTAATTTTTTAAAATTAAAACATTTTTTTGAAGAACAAAAATTAAACTGAGTTTAAACGAGTCAACTACCCCAACCTAGGGGAGGTCCTGTGGATACTTGTCAAATACAACTTTCTACTCTAGCCATTTCCTTATGGAAGCTTTTTTCGTGTTTAGCAAAAAGCAAATGCTTCTTCAAACAACCCTTTCTGTTCCCAGACCTCCGACGGATCAACGTTGTAAAAAAGGGGAAGCACAAGGAGCCCAGTTGTTCTCCTGGCATCCATTATGAGCACAAGCTGGTCCAGGCACTTTGTTGAAGAAGCATAGTCCTTAGAGAACACAACAACCGACATCCTGGATTCCTGTATCGCTCTCTTGATATCAGACTTTTGTCCTGTGTAAATTCCACCATCATCTCTAAAAGTGCGAATCCCAGCATAATTGAGGTCTTTGTAGAGATGATCGGCAAAATTCTTGCCAATTTCTTGGTGGTTAAAACTCAAGAAAACATCATTAGCCTTTCCAGAAAGGAAAAGCATCAAGAAATTGATAACTGAGAACAAACCCATTGGACTGGTTGGTGAATTCATAATGCCGAAGCTAGAAAGATGGAAGTTTCCGATGGGAATGGAGTGAAACGGCAACGTTGGGAGGATTTCGGGGTGTGATCCGTCAGACGGCTGGTAACTGGCTGGAAGTGGAAGAACGAGAAAGGCGAAAGGGTTTTTTTCGAACAGTTAAGGAGGTTTCGTTTCCTATGTCAAATTAGGGCGCACATGGCCCAGATTTGATATGTTTGGTCCAGTTAATATTGATTTAGAATTGGGTTTCTTTTGAAGAAACAGGGCCTGTAGTCCATCAAACGGAAAATCAAAACCTAGATCAACAGTCACTTTTTTTAGTCGAGATATTGTTTTAATACTACTGTATAACTATTTATTGTTGTAGTATGTATAAACTAAAAGTAGTGATTTTATATTCTGTCACTTTAGATCTCAATGGTGATTTAAAAAAAAAAAAACAATTTGGTATTTCAATTTTTTTTAACACTAAACCCTTTTTACCCTCAATTAATAACCAATTGCATATTATTTTGGGAGATAGCATTGAATTGAGAAATAGAGAACTAAAATGACAAAAATAAATAAAATAGGTGATAGCTTTGAAATTTTTTTAAAAAATTCATTTTAATCCCTCATATTTTTAGCTATTAGTTAATTAATACCTTTAAATTTTAAAAATTCAATTTTAGTTAAATACTTCAATTTCCTCCTTTTCTTCCGTTATTTTTTTGGTGGAGGAGAGAGGAGCTCGCAAGATTCCACGCAAAGCGAGAAAGTTGTCAATGGTGACGATTTCGACTACTAAAATAATTGATTTTTTTTTTATGAAATAGTTTCCCATTATAACAGAAGTTCAGATTAACTGTTTTTTTTTTACCTTTAAAGTATCAAAAAAATATCTGAGCCCGGAAATATTTTTTTGCGGAGGAGAGGGGCTCGCAAGATTTCGATGTGGAGTGAGAAAGTTGTTAATGGTTATGATTTCAGCTACCAAAATAATTGATTTTTATGTCAAATGATTCTAGGAGTTCAGATTAACTGTGTTTTTTTTGTTTCACTTTAAAAGCACCTAAAAAATATTTGAGCTCAGAAATATTTTTTTTATTTCAGGCTGATTTTGGATTTTAGAGAAACTTTTAGTGTTTTTTAAGACCATAAATTAGTTTAACAAGGTTTCTAGAGTGTTACATAGGTGTTTTGTGTTAAAAATAAAATGAAAATGAGTTTCGGGATCAAACAAATAGAAACACTATTATTCTAGTGTACTACAATGGTAAGAATCTGAGTTTTAAACGAAGCATCGTTTTAAAAAAAAAAAACAATTAGGTCAAATGACATGTCATCTACCCTATTAACTTAAAAAAAAAATTAAAGGCCAGTACTCGTGCGTCCGACCTTGCAGGCCCAAGCACAGGCCCTTTCTTGATGTGTCAAACGCATGGCTTAGCTTTCCAAGCCCAGCAGTACCTGGTTTCATTTTTTTTATTAATACTTTTTTATTTTTAAAAAAAAATTTAAAATTTATTTTGGATTTAAATTTGATATCAAAAAAGAAAATAAGAAAAATTACCAAACCCAGTCAACTTTTTAAACACATGACCGAGTTATCTGATAAAAACACTATACAAGAAAGAATTATGAAGCTCAATCTCTTGTATATGAAACGTTGAATGATGAAATCAAAAGAAAAATACACAAAAAATTAAAAAAAATATATAGCAATTAAAAGAATAAGGGTTAAGATGGAAATTAAAAAATAAATTAAAGGGCAACAACAATTTATCAATTTGAAAGTTAAATTGAAAAGAATAAAAATATTAACAAAAGAAAAAAATCAAAA
>Ga0325410_1001857_pt1 | contig 23489 bp, 14 predicted proteins | sample PopdelMetagenome_16_FD_206182 | JGI IMG/M metagenome (GOLD analysis project Ga0325410, IMG submission 206182) | Populus deltoides microbial communities from Bellville, Georgia, United States - Xylem-PdIQD-R3 | ecosystem: Host-associated > Plants > Phyllosphere > Stem > Wood/Secondary xylem...
AAAATTTACCCTTTTTTCCTTTTAAAATAAAAAATAAAGTAATAATGGCAAGAGGACTAACAATGTGGCAAAAACTTGACGAAGAAGATCCTAGGTACATAGATAAAAAATGGGCTGAAATTTTGGACAAATTTAGAGCATAATTTGATACTGTTCAGCCTTGTGATACGACCCAAGTAAGGTCAGATTTAGATTTTAACGTAAAAAGCGCAACAGTCCAAGTTTACGGCAATAGTTATAATTCTCAATCCGACCGTTGGATCAAGCTAAAATATTATGTGGACTCTCAAGACATGTTGTCCTACTATGGGTTAAGATTTCAGGTCAATCAGAGTTTGGAAAGGCACCACAATACTGGTCAAAAGAGGCTGTATGAATTTTGTTATTTAGTTCCATTTGACTTGTGGACTTTCTATTTGGTTAGGATTCTTTTTCTACAAGGATGTGGCAGTTGGTTATGGGAAATTCCTAGTTCCACAAGGATCTTTAATGAGCTGCAATACAATCTCCAAGTGGCAAGGATTCATTAATGTTTCATAATCCTTTTCTTGTAAGGACTCCTTATTCATCTTAGCTACACAAGGAAAGAAGGGCTGGTGGTATTTAATGACAAATTAGTTATTTTTATTATTTTATTTTGTTAGCTACAGCTCAAGGCTTGTTTGGGCTTACTTAATACTTTGTTTTCAGTTAGGATCCAAGGTTTGTTTGGATTAAGTTATGGGCTTTTCAGTTTAGGGTTTTGGGTCAGTTTTGAGTGGACCTCATATAAGTCCACATAAGGGGTCCATTAGGGTTAATTTTTCAAGAACTATTTAAACTCATGTAAGCCAAAATTTCAGCAGCTTTGATGATAATTACTTCTGAAATTTTTAGTTTTAACATGTGAGAGTGATTCTTGCATTCTTCAGTTCTTGAACGAACTGATTCTGACTTATCGAAGATTAATTGGCTTCGTGGCGTCATTCTACTCAATCCAATAGTGTTGGTGCCTTGGGGCAGGTTTCCATTGTGTCACACTCCTATCAGACCTATTTCGGCTTTCCGGGATTAGATCTCAATTTTAATTGTGGGTTGCGTGACCATATGATCACAAGGTTCGCATCATAATTATACCCCGTTGTACCCAAGACTAGAGAAACAATGCAGATTCAAGGTCAAATTAAATTATTATTAAACGAATCTACATAAAAATTAAGTCCATGAACATTATTAGATTTTTAATAGGCCAATTTGATTTAATTATGAGCCAAATTAAGAGTTCAATTATGTTTAAGAATTAATTTGGGTCAAATTATAGGATTTAATTAAGTGCAAGGATTTAATTATACTTTAATGGGTCAAATTAATTTTATTAGGGACTTAATTGGTGAAAAATTAAGTTTGGGAGCCCAATTTAGGCTTAATTGAGAAAATTAGAATTTTAAAGGATTAAACTTAATTTTTACAAAGTCAATTGGTTCAAATCCGTTACAAAGTGCGATGCTAAAATTTAAACCTTAAAATGGTTAGGATTTAACATGATAAGGTAGAGATGTCCTCACGAAGAGAGATCCACCTTGAACCTTAGACAATACCAATAGATAAAAACATGACTTAGAATAACAATCAAACAATAATACAACTTACCTTAGATAGGATGTATTGAGGGTGATGCGTCTTCTCCTTGCACATCCAATTCCTTATCCAAACTCCCGCGGACCATAGGTTTCCTAGTAACTATAACACTAAGTGGCGATTCTTAAATCTTATTGATACGAATCTTTTGATCACGTGGTCAAGTAACCCCCAACAAAGATGATACTTCCCCAAAAAAGCTGAAAATCAGATTTGAGAAGTGTAACACAATGATAACCTGTCCCAAAACACCATCACTATTGGAATTGAATAGAATGATGTCACAAGGGTAGTTATACCTTGATAAGTCAAATTTAATCTTTGTCCCATCAAAGATAACTTGTTTGATGCGAACCTCGTGATCACGTAGTCATGCAACCCACAATTAAGATTGAGATCTTGTCCTGAAAAGCTAAAATAGGTCTGATAGAAGTGTGACACAATGAAAATCTGCCCAAAGGCACCAACACTAATGGAATGAAGTAAAATGATGCCACGAAACCAGTTAATTTTTTATAAGTCATATTCAGTTCGTTCAAGAATCGAAGAATGTAAGAATAACTCTCACACGTCAAAACTAAAAAATTCAGAAGTAATATTTATCAATGGCTATTGAAATTTAGGTTACATGAGTTTAAATAATTCTTGAAAAATTAATCCTAATGGATCTACCCTAGTGGACTGATTTGGCCTACTTACAAAACTGACCTAAAAACTCTAAATTGAAAAGCCCATAACTTGATCCAAACAAGCCTCGGTTCCTAGCTGAAAATAAAGCATTAATTAAACCCAAATAAGTCTTAGGCTGTAGCTAACATAAATAAAGATAAAGCCCATAAGTCTTAAATCTTTATCTGCTTTTCTTCCCTTGTGTATCTAGGATGAATAAGGAATTTTTGTAAGAAAAAGATTTTGAAACATTAATGAATCTTTGCCACACTTGAAAACTATATTGCAGCCCATTCAAGATTCTTGTAGAACTAGGAGATTCCCAAAAAAGGCTGGCACATCTTTGTAGAAAAGGATCCTTGCCAAATAAGAAGTCTACAAGTCAAAATGATAATAACAAAATTCGTTAAGCTTGTTCTAATTCGCATGACTTTCCTGAACATCAATTCACCTGAAAGTTTACCCCAACATAGACAAAAACCTCTATAATCTTTTGCTAAAGTTTCAGCTCGATCCAACAGTTAGATTTGGAATTATGCTTAGTAACGTAAAACTAGATGGTAGGAAAGTTTATGCTAAAATCTGAATCTGACCTTGGATCGTATCACTGTTGCATCACGTCGAACACAAGTTTATTTCATAAATCTATGCCCCCCTGCTTTTCAGCATACAAGACACTTATATAATGTTTTAAATAAGCCTAATGTATATATGGGCTAATTTAAGATCACTTATAAAATTGACCCAAGCAAATAATAATAAACTAAAGATTAAAAAGAAAATAATAATAATAAAAATCCAAAATTAATATCCTGGATATGTTAAAATTAGATTTTTCACCCATAAGAAGTCTTAAATAGACTAGGAAATCTAATTTGAATGTGAAATTAATTCTGAAGTCTTCTTACATTGTTGTGCTTGGTTTCCTTGTTTTACATGGACAATTAATAAAGAAAATCTCCTTCTTTTATACATGTGTATTTAGTTTCTTTCCTAGACTAGGAGAATCATTAATTAATCTTTCCTAGTTTAGGATATCAAATATGGCAACCCCCTTAGAATCTATTGTTGATATATATTCTCCTAAATAATAAACAAAATTTCTTTGAATTTTAGGAGAATATTTTGTTGATTTAAATCCTTGTAGAATTAGGAAATCAACCCCAAACAAATCTGATTGATCCCAACATCTTAATTAACTCAAACCAACTTTGGACCCTATGTGGCCCAAACCCATATTCATTAATAGGGACTAAACCAGACCCAAAATACACTCCAAATAAACTTTATTTGCTGCCCAAAGACATCCCATGCATAGCTCGTGATCTGGCTGAATTACCTGCCAAAAGAATTGGGTCAAATCCATTATCCATAAGAACCTCAATTTGACCGAATGCATCACTAGGTAAAGACCCATCATGAAAAACCCAAGGCCGAACCATATACTGAACCGTATCAACAACAAATCTCAAACACATAACCAAATGCTTACTATAAGGAATCCAAAGTTGAACATGGACCGTATCATTTATAATCATAACTTTATGATTATACTCGAACCCCCTTTTCAACACAAAATTAGTAGGCAAATCCCCCATTCTTGACCCACGCACACCGTGATAGGATGACGACTCCATCGAGGACTGCTTGGTCGAATTAGGCTTTGCTTGTTTGATTGTTTGCCTTTATTAGTTTTATTATTTTGTCTAATTTAATTTTAGCTCGTATTTTACTACTTTAACATGTATTTTTACTTCATGTTTATGCATAGGTACAACGAGTATGGATTAATGCCCTAATGCATTTTAATTTTGCAAATAAACCTAATTTTTGGTTAGGTGAGGAGTAGTGGTCTGCCTCATGACTTTCAGTCGAGGTTCATATTCGTGAAACATCCAACTATAAGCTGAGTGTTTACTCGGTAATGGCGGTCATATCATGCCCCATCCATTCATTATAAACCCCTATACTGCTTTTATAAAAGGTGGCACTAGACAGTTCATAGACCTTTTAAGATCAGTTAGAAAAACTTACCCCTCATGTAATGACATAGAACCTGCCTTTAGGGAACGAACTCCTTAATAATTCACTTTGCATTATGGCAAATCTAATTAAAATCCTGAACTCCTTAATAATTCACTCATGTCATGACATCCATGACCTTTTCGGGATACGGGAAAAGATCTGAGATGATACTATTAGTTGAAGGGGATTATCCAAGGACCAAAGTCAAGGAATTACTACGCATAACCAAATTACACTACCCCGTAGACAACATAAAAAAGCTCATGCCAATCTTGGGGTATATAGATAAAACTTTGTTCGAGAAGAGGTACGGGAGAATTGCTCACTTGATAATGATCCTAATTAATATCTTAATGGTCAAAGCCTTGATGCACTTCTAGAATATGGGCTACAGGTGTTTCACCTTCGAGGGCATTGACATGACCCCCTGATACGAACCTTATGATTACACAACTCATAATCAAGATTAAGATCAAATCCTAAAAAGCTGAAATAGGCCTGATATGAGTGTGACACAATGGAAACTTGTCTAAGTCACCAATACTATTGGAATGAAGTCAAATGATGCCACAAAGCTAGTTAATCTTCAATAAGTCAAATTCAGTTCGTTCAATAATCGAAGAATGCAAGAATCTCTCTTACACGTTAAAACTGAAAAATTTCAGAAGTGTTATTCATTAATGGCTGCTGAAATTTTGGTTACATGAGTTTAAATAATTCTTGAAAAATTAACTCTAATGGATCTATCCTAGCAGATTGATTTGGCCTACGGACAAAACTGACCCAAAAACCTTGAATTAAAAAAGCTCATAACCTGATCCAAACAAGTCTTGGATCCTAACTGAAAACAAAGTATTAATTAAGCCCAAACAAACCTTGGGTTATAACTAATAAAATAAAAATAAAGCTCATAATATTAAATCCATGTTCTATCATTAGAAGAAGAGAAGGAAAGAAATATTACAGAATTGATTCAAGGCTTATTTAAAGCCTCTATGCAGCCTATTAATTTTAGAATTTAAAGGGGGTTTGCTTATGGTTCACTAAGAGTTATATTTCTGATGTAGAATTGGATTAACCTTCAAATTTTATCTAATCTTTTTTTTTCTTCTGATCTTAGACCTATGTTTTTTCTTTTTTTGATTGGAAAGTAATTGCTGGTATTAATTTCCTTATTATGCCTTCTCTTAGGATCCTTTTAATAATAGAAAACACAATTGAAGTTCCTGGAATAATTGTCTATTGTTTCCTTTGCAGTGTTTTCTCCTCACCTGATGAGGAAATAAACAAAATAATAAATCCTAATACCTAAATGAAATAATTAATGTTGTCAAACATAATAAGAAGTCCAAGACTAATTAGAAATCCACAAAACACATAGAAACATCATAAACACAAGCTTGGTCAAAACCTCATGGCCAAAACAAGGTTGGATTTGGCCCCTCTTGCACATGGATAAAATGTACTAAGACCTCCTCTTGATACTCTAATGGACCCTTAAAATCTGACTTGGTCAAAACCTTCAAAACCAATGCATTCAATGACTCTTTTAATGCCTTTGTCTTGAACCGAGTCATTGGTCCTTTTGAAACATGAAAGGATTCGACCTCAAATCAAAACCTGAGTCAAACAAAATAAGATCAACAACATTAAAGATAACACTAACACCATACTCACCTAGAAGATCAATTTTGTATGCGTTATCATTTATCCTCTCTAAAACCTGAATTGGACCATCACCAAAGGGTTGTAATTTTGATTTCCTTTGGTTAGGTGTTGCAGATCAGCCCAACACCAAGCGTAATTATGCCAACAACCCATTAGAGGTGCCAATTAGGCCAATCACAAGAGCTAGGGCAAAGAAGCTTAAAGAAGCATTGAATGGGCTTATTTAGAACATATGGCACAAAATGGACCTAGAAAGGCTTGAGACATTTAAGGAGCATGAAGGACAACCTTTAATTTATCTAGTTCAGGTCCAAGAAGAGCCCAATTTGTGTGGAACAAGTGGTTGATGTGTCCGGCCCAATACCAGCCTTGTTAGGCTTGTTATTTTTTCTAATGCTACAAGGATAAAAAAAAGTCAGCAATTTATTCTCCTAATTAAGTAAGGAAGTTGGCCATATCTTATTCCTAAAGAGTGGAGGACTATTTAATGTTTTTCCTTTTTTTTGGTAAGCTATTTAATGTTTTTCCTAACTTAGGAAGGAAAGGAATTAAATTAGCAACAAAGGAGGAAATTTGTTTTCTTATTTATCCAAGTTAAAAAAGGAAATCCAAGCTAATCAAGGACATCAAGGGGGGCAGCAACACAAATTTTCCAAATCAGATTTTTCCTAGTTTATTTAAGACTACTTAAGGGTGAAAAATCTGATTCTAGAACATTTAGCATGATAATTTTTGGATTTTTATTATTTTTATTATTTTCTTCTTAGTTTTTGGGTAATTATTACTTATTTGGGTCAATTGTAAGTGGGCTTCCTATAAGTCCACCTAAGGGGGGTCCATTAAGGTTTCTTTAAGTTTAGAGTCAGTATAAATAACAACATAACCAAACATGTAAGGTTACGCAATTTTCAGATCAATACACTTCTTTGCTGCACTTATTGTGTGTTGGTGGGATAATCTCCCGTCCTTGATTCTTTAAAGAACTGAAAACGACTTATCGAAGAACAACTGTCTTCGTGACGTCATCCTTATACTTCTCGTTCACAAATCAATATTCGTTGGGTGGGGGTCTCCGTTTCCAATAGTGCAGGTGCCTAGGTACAAGTTATGTTTGTGTCACACTCCTATCAAACCTGACTTACTTGGCTTTCCGGGAATTGATGTCTTTGTGTGTGGGTTGCGTGACCATGTGATCACGAGGTTCACATCATTAGAAAATCCTTCCTTATGCACGGGCATCCAAACCCAATCATTGGAAAACAACTTGTTTACGCCGCCTCTTATTTGCTTTTGAAGAGTACATTATGTTCCTTTTCTCTATTTACAGTCGAACTCTCTCATTAAGTTATCTCACCATCTTTGCCTTCTTTTCACCATCTAAGCCTTTAAAACCAATGCATTCAATGCCTCTATCTTAGACCGAGTCATTGCTGATGTTTGTGGGCTGATCCATATCATCCCCTGATGCAAACCTCTTGAATACTCAGTCAAGCAACCCACATGTAAAGACACTAATTCCCATAAAAGCTAAGTAAATCAGGTTTGATAGGAGTGTGACACGAAAGATAACTTGTATTTAGGCACCGACACTATTGGAAACGAAAACCCCTACCTAACTATTATAGATTTGCGAATAAAAAGTATAAGGATGACGCCCTAAAGTCAACTGTTCTTTGATAAGTCATTTTCGTTCTTTAGAGAACCAAGAAAGGGAGAATATCTCACCAACCCACACAACAAAGTGCAACAAATTTTTTTTATTAATCTAAATTATGTACCCTTACAGTTGTGGTTATGGCTCTATTTAAACTAACTCTAGACTGAAATTAACCTTAATGGACTCCCTTTTTGGGACTTAGATGAGGCTCACTTACAATTAAACCCAAATATAACACAAAACATAAAGAACTAAGAATAAAATGAAGTCTGATATTTTTTTTGGTAAGTTGACAGATATATTAAAAGAAGAATATACAAAGATCATAAAGGGCATACCACAGATTTACAATATGAACAAAAACATAAAACAACAAATGGCTACAGGAAGCCACAAAGCAGAACACCTCGACTTAACTAGACTTGTTAGGGGTACCAATACAACCAGCTAAATATCAATTTAAAAGTCTATGTTATTGACCCTCCAAGCGCTTTGGATCCTTATGTTTTCATATGTTGGGAGACCGTTCCTCATCAAATCAAGCTTTTCACAAATGATACATTCTATTTGATCAAAGACCAAATTTGGAGTTCTAGACATTCCTGCAAATATCCTTGCATTCCGTTCTTGCCAAATATAATACACCGTAGCCGCGAAATCCAATTTACGAGAAAAAATTGATGAAACTTTTACCATGCCACGTAACAGTTGCCCATTGAATCCATTCCTCCCATCCTTTCATCATTCTTGGAATGTCGCATCTGTCACAAACATGCCATCATATCGCTTTAGTATAAGAGCATTCAAAGAACAGGTGGTTATGATCTTCATTATTGCGGAGACATAGTGAACATCGATTGGGACCATGTGTACCAAACCGATGAAGTCTATCCTGAGTTGTGAGCTTTTGTTGGACAGCCACCTATAGAAGAAAGGAATGTCTTGAAACAGCATTCTTGAACCACACAATGTCATGCCATTCAACAACCTGATTATGAAATCTTAGTTGCTCCCAAGCTACTTTGACCGAGAATCTATGATTTGGTGAATCCAACCACACAATCTCATCCTTCTGCCCCATCTTAGGATTGGAAGGAATAGCTTCTATAATGAGGTGCCAACAAATAGATTGAGTGGTAGGGATTCTCCATTCTGAGTTACTAATCAGCACATTCACCCTCGCGTTATTTCCCATACCTGAATCGTAGATGAATCTTTCACCGTAAGAATTCACGAGCGGGCTGTAAGGATGCCAATTGTCAAACCATAGAGAGGTTGTCATGCCATCTCCTATGTTGTACTGCATCTTCGGCCATGCTAATGATCTGAGCTTTAGGATCTTTCCCCAAGCCCAAGAGCAATTCTCTGGCACCTTGATTGTCCAGAAATTCCTACCTCGCAACAGATTGGATCTTATCCAAGTAGACAAGATTGAGCCATCTGAGTCATTGCACAGGTTCCATATGTGTTTCAACAAAGCAATCTTGTTCCATTTTATTATCCTTTTTATTCCTAGCCCCCCCTCCTTTTTTGGAAGACATATCTGTTCCCAAGCCACTTTAGCCTTGGTAGTTCTCATATCTGAACATGACCAAAGAAAAGATCTCATAATTTGCTCAACACTTTTTATTACTTGCCCAGGTAAGAGGAAGAGAGATGCCTAATAGACCTGAATGGAAAATAAAACTGAATTAATCAGTTGTACTCGTCCTGCATACGAGAGAGTTTTACAAGTCCAGTCTCGAACTTTAGAGGTGAGTCGATCCACGAGGCCCTTACAATAAACAACCTTCAGTCTGGATGAGATAAGGGGCACTCCCAAATATTTCATAGGAAGCTCCCCCTCTCTAAACCCAAGAATATGAATAATCTGTTCTTTCTCAACATCTAACAAACTGCTCAAGAAGACGTCACTTTTGTTTGGATTTGGATACAGACCTGATAGATCTTGAAACTTAGTGAGTACATTTTTGATCATACGAATTGAGTTTACATCCCCTTTGCTAAAAATCATCAAGTCGTCTGCAAAACAAAGATGAGAAATTTTATCCTTCTTGCATCTCCAGTGGAACTTAAAGTTTTGATCGGCACTCATCTTGCGGAACCGCCCCGAAAGGATTTCCATACATAGAACAAACAAATATGGAGATAGTGGGTCACCTTGTCTCAGCCCTCTCCCCCCTTGAAAGTAACCTGCAAGCTCGTCATTGATGTTGATAGAGAATTGACATGATGTAACACAGACCATGATCCAATCAGTTACTATTCAAGGAAATCCCATTTTTATTAACGTGGCATCAACGAAATCCCACTAAACATAGTCATAAGCCTTCATCAGATCTACCTTTATAGCACAACGAGCAGGTCCCGTAAATTTATGATAGCCTTTCATTAGTTCCTGAGACAACAGAATGTTGTCGCTGATTCTTTGTCCAGAGATAAAAGCTGTCTGATACGGACCTACTAAGGATGGCAAAACAGCTTTGATTCTACAAGCTAGAATCTTAGCGGTGCATTTGTAAATTGTACTGCAGCAAGATATAGGACGGAAATCTGTCAACCTCGTAGGATTAGCAACTTTAGGAACAAAGGAAATGGATGTAACATTCATTTCCTTAAGCATTCTACGAGTCTGAAAGAAGGAGCTAACAGCGTTGATTACATCTTCCCCAACTATGTGCCACATTCTTTTGAAGAAACCTGCGTTGAAACCATCTGGACCAGGGGCTTTGTGGTTTTTCAAACTAAACATAGCATGCTTAATCTCCTCCCTTGTTCCATCTTGAGCTAGTACATGCTGCTGCGTTGAAGACAATTTTAAGTTAATTGCTGATTCTACCACTTCCTCATTCAAACCCCTGGGCATCTGTTTCACTCCTAACACACTTTGGAAGGATGCAATTACTTCTGATTTGACTGCCTTGTGTGCTTCTACAACCTCCCCATCCTCCCTTGTAACTGAGAGAAGCCTATTTCTATTATGTCTTCCATTTATTGATTTGTGAAAGAAGCTAGTATTCTGATCCCCCAACCTAAGCCATTGTATCCTAGCCTTCTGTTTGAAGAAACTCTCTTCAACCCTGACGGTAGAAGCATAGTTACGAACAACATCCCTTTCTCGCATGCACAAAGTTGTGTTCCCATGTGCTGTATGCATAGCCTGTTGAGCCTTATCAATTTCATCTTTTGCATCTTTGACTCTATCAGAAATGTTGGAGAAGTGAGTCATATTGAAAAGTTTCAATTCCTGCTTTAGCTTTCTAAGTTTGTAACATAGCTAATACATTGGACAGCCCCCTGAATTCTGATCCCATACTTTCTTCACCACGAGCATGAACTCTTCATGATCCATCCATATATCAAAGAATCTGAATGGTTTCTTTATGTTCTTATCATTTCTAGCAACTTTTACCACCATGAGAGAATGGTCTGACATACCAAATGGCAAAAATCTCGTTTCCGACAATGGGAAGGTCAGATTCCACTTCTCATTCACAAGCACTCTATCTAGTTTCCGCATAATTAGATTCTCAAGACATTGGTTCGTCCAAGTATAATGCATACCAGAATACCAAAGATCATCCACTTTCGCTTCTCGTATACATGTTTCCAATTTGTCCACATGACCAGCCCACGTAGTCCGATATTGTTGCCGTATATAATAGAGGAAATAAAAGCTAAATAATTTGATTTTTCTAGTTTATAAGTTGTTATAGCTGAATAAACCTTCCTTGCATGTATTACCATTACAAGTCCCTTGTAGACTAGGAAAAAATCTGATTTGATTTGGATTCCTTTGTTGTCGCCCCTTTATTTCTTGATTAGTTTGGATTTCCTTGTATAACTTGGAAAATAATAAAGCCAATTTCCTCTTTTTTTGTTGATTTAATTACGTGCTTGTTTAGGAGAATAAATTGTTGACTTTCTATCCTTGTAACCATTAGAAAAAAAAAAGCCTAACAAAGTTGTTATGGGTCTGGACATCAACCTTTGACCCACACGAATTGGGCTCTTCTTGGACTTGGATTAGATAAATTAAAGGTTATCCTCCATACTCCCTAAGCGTCTCAAGCTCTTCTAGGTCCATCTTGCTCCATATGTTTTGAACAAGCCCATTTAATGCCTCTTTAAGATTCTTTGTTCACTTGACACCTTCAGTGGGTGGGTCTTTAGAATGATTAAGCTTGATGTTTAGTTGATCTTCATAATCCCCTCTCTCCTAAAAAAGATTTGATCTCGAATCAACACTTATGTCAAACAAAGTAAGATCAACAACATTAAAAGTAACACTAACACCATACTCACCTGGAAGATCAATTTTGTATGCATTGTCATTGTGTTGTATAATTCGATAGATTTTGTGTGGCCTAGCCTGATATAGCTGCACTTGGGGTGAAAATTTAGATGTTATGAATCCTTTTGAATGATTCTAGGGTGGTGGATATGTCATGCATTCTGGAACATCAATGGCAACTCCTCATTCTTATGAATAACGACTCTTCTTAAAGAAATCCATCCTGATTGGTTGCCAGCAACCATTAGATTTGTGTTGTCAGGCATATAACGTGATGTCCATGTACTAAATTTTAATATTGATTCAAAGATTTGAGTGATATTCAAGTCAGCTTGCCAAGATCAAGGGTTCATTTGGGTATGTTTTAGGTTCTAACCAAATCTAATGATCACATCATACACCTAATACAGTTTAGGTTCAGCCTTGGATCCCTAATTGTAAGCATTTGGTTATGTGTTTGAGATTGTTTCTTGATACGGTTCAGTATATGATTCAGCCATGGTTATTCATGATGGGTCCTTACCTAGAGATGCATTCGGTCAGATTGAGGTTCCTATGGATGATGGGTTCAGCCCAATTCTTTTGGGGCTATGCATGAGATGTTTTGGGGCAGTAAAGAAAGTTTATTTTGAGTGTATTTTGGGTTTGGTTTAGTCCCTATTAATAAATATAGGTTTGGGTCACATGGGGTTCAAAGTTTGCTTGGGTTAATGTTAGGATCAAATCAGATTTGTTTGGGATTGATTTCCTAATTCTACAAGGGCTTAAATTAAAAAAATGTTCCCCTATAATTCAAGGAAATTTTGTTCATTATTTTACCTATTATTTAGGAGAATATTTATCAACAAAGGAGGAAGTTTCCTAGTCAACAAAGGATGTTAAGGGGGCTGCAAATCTAATTTCCTAAACTAGAAATGATTAATTAATGAGTCTCCTAGTCTAGGAAGGAAACTAATTAATAGATATAAAAGAGATTTTCTTCATTAATTATCTATCTAAAACAAGAAAACTAAACACAAGAAGACACGAAGACTTTAGACTCAATTCCACATTCAGATTAGATTTTCTAGTCTGTTTGGGACTTCTTATGGGTGACAAATCTAATTCTAGCATATCGAGGTTATTAATTTTGGATTTTTGTTATTTTTATTATTTTCTTCTTAATCTTTAGTTTATTATTACTTATTTAGGTCAATTTTATAAATGGACTCAAATTAGCCCACATATGGGATCTATTGAGTTTTTTATATGCCGAAAAGCATAACACGATGAATTTATGAAATAAACTTGTGTTTTGTGTAATGCAACACATTATCTTTGTTGGGACAAAGATCAAATCTGACTTATCAAGGTATAACTGACCTGTGGCGTCATTCGTTTCAATTCCAATAGTGCTAGTGCCTTGAGACATATTTTCATTGTGTCATACTTTTCAAACCTGATTCTCGGCTTTCGTGGGGAAGTATCATCTTCATTTGGGGTTGCTTGACCACATGATTAAGAGGTTCGCATCAACATATGTTTGGGTGTAAGAGGTAAAAAAGTAATGTTTTAACCATCTTTTACAAGGGTATATCTATTTTTAACCCCATCATGAATTGCATTCCTATCGTATTGTCATAGTCTCCCCAACAAAATGTGATACGGTTCAAGTTCAGCTTTAGATTCCTTATAGTAATGCATTCGGTTATATGTTTGAGATTGGTTGTTAATACGGTTCATTATATGGTTCGACCTTGGGTTTTTCATAATAGGGTTTTACTTAGGGGTGCATTTGGTCAGATTGAGGTTCTTATGGATGATGGGTTCAACCCAATTCTTTTGGTAAGTAATTTGGCCACATTAGGACAGACTATGTATGAGATGTTTTTGGGCAGCAAAAACAGTTTATTTGGAGTGTATTTTTGGTCTGATTTGGTCCCTATTAATAAACATGAGTTTGGGCCACATGTGGTCTAAAGTTGGCTTAGGTTAATTAAGATGTTGAGATGAAATTAGATTTGTTTGGGTTGATTTCCTAATTCTACAAAGACTTAAATCATAAAAATATTCTCCTAAAATTCAACAAAATTTCGTTCATTATTTTCCCATTTATTTAGGATAATATTTATCAACAAAAGAGAAAGTTTCCTAGTCAACAAAGGATGTTAGGGGGCTGCCATATCTGATTTTCTAAGTTAGGAAGGATTAATTAATGATTTTCTAGTCTAGGAAGGAAACTAAATTGACAGGTATAAAAAAAGGAGATTTTCTTCATTAATTGTCCAGTAAAACAAGGAAACCAAACACAATAAGGCAAGTAGACTTCATAATTAATTTCACATTCAGATCAGATTTCCTAGTTTATTTAGAACTTTTTAGGGGTGTCAAATCTGATTCTATCATATTTAGGATATTAATTTTGAATTTTTTATTATTTTCTTCTTAATCTTTGGTTTATTATTACTTATTTGGGTCAATTTTGTAAGTGGGCTTAAATTAGCCCACATATAGGGATCCATTGTGTCACACTTCTCAAACCTGATTTAGGCTATCTTGGGGAAGTATCATCTTTGTTGAGGGTTACTTGACCACGTGATCAAGAGGTTTGCATTAGTATTCCTAGGAGTATAGTGTTAGATCATGATATTAAGTTCCTTAGCTACTTTTGGAAGACTTTTGTGTTAGAGACTTGCTCTTGAGCTTGGGGAAAGATTCTAAAGCTTAGATCCTTAGCATGGCCGAAGATGAAGTACATCATAGGAGATGGAATGACAACCTCTCTATGGTTTGATAATTTGCATCCTCACAGCCCACTCGCGGATTCTTACGGGGAAAGATTCATCTATGATTCAGGTATGGAAAAGAACGTGAAGGTGAATGTGTTGATTCATAACTTAGAATGGAAAATTCCTACCACCCAAGCTATTGGCTGGCACCCCATTGTAGAAGCTATTCCTTCCAATTCTAATCCTAAAATGGGGCAAAAGGATGAGATAGTTTGGTTGGATTCACCAAATCACAGATTCTCGGTTAAAGTAGCTTGGAAGTAACTAAGAATTCATCGTCAGATGGTTGAATGGCATGGCATTGTGTGGTTCAAGAATGTTGTTCCAAGACATTCATGTCTTCTATGGATGGCTGTCCAACAGAAACTCACAACTCAAGATAGACTTCATCGGTTTGGTATACATGGTCCCAATAGATGCTCACTATGTCTCCGCAACAATAAAGATCACAACCACTTGTTCTTTGAATGCTTCTATTCTAAAGTGATCTGGTGGGATGTTTGTGACAGATGCGACATTCCAAGAATGACAAAATGCTAGGATGAATTGATTCGATGGGCCACTGTCACTTGGCATGGCAAGAGTTTCATCAATTTTTCTCGTAAACTGAGTTTCGCAGCTACAGTGTATCAAGTATGGAAAGAACGAAATGCACGGATCTTTGCTGGAATGTCTAGAACTTCGAACTTGGTCTTTAATCAAATTGAATGTATCATAGCTTGATTTGATGAGGAACGTCCTACCAACAAATGAAAACAAAAGGATCCAAAGAGCTTGGAGGGTTAATAACATAGATTCTTAATTTGATAGTTAGCTGGTTGTATTGGTTTCCCTAACGAATCTAGTGACGTCTCAGTTTTCTGTTCGGTGGCTAGCCTGTAGCCATTTGTTGTTTTATGTTTCTGTTCTCATTGTAAATCTGGGGTATGCCCCTTATAATCTTTGTATCTTATTCTTTTAATACATACGTTAACTTACCAAAAAAAATGTGGGAACTAAATTCTGATTTTCGATAACTTGTCATCCTCCAACAAATAGACAAGATATGACCTATAAACTGATGTTTGTTGTTTGTTTGGTATCAAAATACTAAATCTTAAATTTAAGGTCATTTCGATATCGTTTGGTTTGAGTTTGAATTCTGGTAGGTAAAAATTAGGTAATAAGAAAAATTTGCATCATGTTCCAAAACGTGATCCTTATTATTTGTTTTCATTGAAATATTTTTTATTTCTATTATAATTGGGTTATTTAGGAGTTAAGTAATTATTCTTCCTAATTTTCACTTCTGTTTTATTTTGTGTCTTCTTTCATCCACAATTCATACGAATTTGCATTGCTTCTCACGAAATCATAATCGTAGTTTTCTTTTGCCTTGTTTTCAGTATATTTATTGATTCTTGAGTCTGAAAATTATAATTGGATCATGTTGCGAAGTTAGTTGTTCTTCAATAAGTTGTTTGAGTTCTTTAGAGAACTAAGGAAGTGAGAATATCTCACCACTCATACACAAAGTTGTGGCAAAAGATGTTTATTAATTTGAAAATTTCATAACTCTCCACACGTCTGGTTATGACTTTATTTATACTGACTCTAGATTGAAATAATCCCTAATGGATCCCCTTTTATATGGACTTATATGAAACCCACTTACAATTGACCTAAGTCATAACAACCCAAAGACTAAGAAGAAAATAATAATAATAATAATAATAATAATAATAATAATAATAATCTGAAAATTATTATCCTAAATATACTAGAATCAGATTTGTTACCCCTAAAAAGTACTAAATAGACTAGGAATTTTGATCTGAATGTGAAATTAATTCTAAAGTCTTCTTGCCTTATTGGGCTTGGTTTCCTTGTTTTGCATGAACAATTAATAAAGAAAACTCTCTTTTATACTTGCCAATTTAGTTTCCTTTCTAGACTAGGAGAATCATTAATTAATCCAATGGGTCTTTGGCATGATTAAGCTTGGTATTGGGCAAATCCGCATCATCCCCTTTATCTTTAAAAGAATTTAACCTCGAATCATCACCTACATCAAACAGAGAAAGATCAAAAACATTAAGGCTAGCACTAACACTATACTCTCATGACAAATCAACTTTATATGCATTATCATTGATCCGCTCAAGGATCTGAAATGGCCCATCTCCTCGTGGGTGTAGCTTCGATTTCCTTTGCGCCATAAATCTCTCCTTGTGCATATGCACCCAAACCCATTTGCTGGGCTAGAAGACAACATGTTTGTGCTCCTTATTGGCTTTAGTTGCATACACATGATTTCTCTTTTCAATATGTTGCCACACACTCTCATGGAGTGTCTTCACCACATGTGCTTTAGGATTACCATCCAAACTAACCTTTCATCAATAGGCATATGAATCAAATCCATGAGAGTTGAAGGGTTAAATCCATACACAATCTTAAATGGTGAAAATTCAGTAATAGAATGCATGCTACAATTATATGCAAACTCTATAAATGGCAAACAATCTTCCCATTTCTTTAAGTTCTTTTGATTGGCAACTCATAGAAGTTGTGTTAAGGTTTTATTAACTACTTCAGTTTATCCATCTATTTAGGGGTGATAAGTAGTTGAAAACAACAATTTAGTACCCAATTTCCCCCCTAACACCTTTCAAAAATAGTTTAGGAACTTATCATCTCTATTAGAAACAATGATTTAAGGAACCCTATGAAGTCGTAATATCTCCATAAAGAACAAATTATCAATGTTAGTTTGAAAACCTATCAACAACTACAAAGATTGAATTCCTACCTCGTTTTGACTGAGGCATACCTAAGATGAAGAAATCCATTGAAATGTCTAGCCATAGTTCCTTAGGTACTGGAAAAAGGGTATACAAGCTATATGGTTGAGTTTTAAACTTTGCTTTCCTACAAGTTATACATTTGTCACATATGCGTTGCATATCTTTTTTTATTTTAAGCCAATAAAAATGCTCATGCAACATATCCAAAGTCTTAATAACACCAAAATGCCCTATTAACTCGCCTCCATGTGCTTCATGTACAAGCAATTCATGCATAAAATTTAATGGAACACACAAAAGATTCTCTTTAAACAAATACCCATCAAGTCTATAGAACTTACCAAAAGTCGAAGTTTCACAAGCATTGTACACGTTAGTGAAATCACTATCATCCTTTTACAATTCTTTTATGTGTTCAAATCCTAAAAATCTAGCATCGAAAGTAGATAAAAGAACATACCTGCATAAAAGTGCATCAACCACAATGTTTTCTTGACCTTGCTTATACTTGATCACATGCAAAAAGGTTTCAATAAATTCAACCCAGTTATCATGTCTTCGATTCAACTTACCTTGCCCTTTCAAGTGCTTAAATGATTCATGATCTGAATGTATCACGAACTCCTTGGGCCACAAGTAATGCTGCTACGTCTCTAAAGTTCTCACCAAGGCATAGAGCTCCTTGTCCTATGTAGGATAATTCAAGGCTATCCCATTAATTTTCTCACTAAAATATGCAATGGGCCTCATATCTTGTATTAACACAACTCCTATACCTATTCCTGAAGTATCACATTCAACTTCGAAAGCTTTTGTAAAGTCTGGCAAAGCTAAAATAGGTATCGAAGAAAGTTTTTCCTTCAATAAATTAAAAGCTTTATCTTGTTCATCATTCCATTTAAATCCAAAAGATTTTTTTTATAATTTTAGTTAAAGGTGTTATACTAGTACTAAAATCCTTCACAAACCTTCTATAAAAGCTAGTAAGTCCATGAAAACTCCTTACCTCAGTCACAAACTTAGGTGTAAGCCAATCTCGGATGACTTTAACCTTCCCTTCATCCATCCCAATACCCTGCACAGTTACTACATATCCAAGAAACATAATTTTCTCTATGCAAAAAGTACACTTACTGATATTAGCATATAGTTTCTCATCACACAATACACTAAGTACACTAAGCAAATGATTAAGATGCTCGTTCAAGTTCTTGCTATAAATTAAGATGTCATCAAAGTACACAACCATAAATTTACTAATGAATGCATGCAAAAATGATTCATCAATCTCATAAATGTGCTAGGTGCATTTGGAAGCCCAAACAACATGACTAACCATTCATACAAACCATTTTTAGTCTTAAATGCAATTTTCCATTCATTACCTTCTTTCTTTGTAATCTGATGGTACCCACTTTTTAAGTCAATTTTAGAGAAAATACTTGGAAACTATGTTGCAGCCTATTAAAGATCTTTGTAGAACTAGAAGATTCCCAAAACAAGCTGCCACATCTTTATAGGAAAAGGATCCTTGCCAAATAGAAAGTCCACAAGTCAAAGAAAGTAAATAACAAAATTCATGCAGCCTGTTCTGACCTATATTGCATGTTCTTCCCGAACTCCGATTCATCTGAAACTTTACCCCAACATAAACCAATAACTCTGAAATCTTCATGTCAAATTTCAACTGGATTCAATAGTTGGATTTGGAGTTATGGTTAATAGCGTAAAACTGGATAATAGAAACTTTTACGCCAAAATCTGAATTTGACCTTACTTGGATCATATCATTCCCTCTCTATTTAAGACGATTCATCCTTGAATCAACAACAGGTTTTATGGACAATTCCTTAGCCTCTGGTTTCAGCCATTGAAGTTCTTTTCTTACACGTAATTGTCCGTCCTCTTTCATTTGTTATCCCTTTGGTGCTGAATTAAAGTTCTCCATTCTTCACGTTCTTTATTTGTTTCTTTATAAACCTTTACAAGTCGTTCAACCTCGCGCTCTTCATCATAAAAGCATTGTGATCATAAATATTTAAAACTCATAACCTCTGTTTCTCTTCCTTATTCAAATTGAATCTCCTCTGATCAGCGCACCTTAGCCTTTCGGCTCTACGCCGCTATTTGCTTTCGATTCAGCCTCAACCTTCCTCACATCTTGGATGCTTGTGCCAGCCTCGCTACCATGTCTCTCCACCCTATCAAGTCTGTCACACACGTTCCCCATCATAAAATTCATCATCTCCATCATTTGTGTCATGGCTTGCATTTGGAACTTAAGATCTCTCTCAGGAAGGGGTGGTGTATTGTTTTAATCTGACATGATATTACTCGTGTTTTGCTCAAACACTCTTAATATCCTCACACCTCTCGTCTCTCCTTCTTACGGTTCTTGCAGAACTGAAACCAACACCAAATAGAACCAACTTAGCAGTGCAATTCAAATATGTATATTTGACTCAAGAAGCAATAAAAACCAGAAAAGAAGCAAAACAAAACCGCAATGATAGTCTCGCAAGTAGCAAGCAAATCTATCCAAAATATGAACAAAATTGAAGACTCAAATAGAAACATAAATGAAATATGCTAGATATGTTGAAAATATACTGCAAAAAATGAAAACAATAGAAAGAAAGCGAATTTCAAAAATTGATGCAAAACAAATTCGTTTACGATAAGCTAAGTCCGAATTTGGAACCTAAAGTAAATGATGTCCAATTAAGCTAATGATACGGTTCAGCCTTGTGATACGAACCAAATAAGGTCAGATTCAGGTTTTGGCGTAAAATTTTCTACAGTTCAGTTTTACAGTATTGAGAATAACTTAAAATTCAACCGTTGGATCGAGCTAAAACTTTACTAGAAGATTCCAGAGTTTTTTGTCTATGTTGGGGTACATTTTCAGGAGAATCCATGTTTGGAAAGAACTTCCAATATAGGTCCGAACAGGCTATACGAATTATGTTATTTACTTCCTTTTAATTTATGGACTTCCTATTTGGCAAGTATCCTTTTCTTACAAGGATGTGGGAGCTTGTTTTGGGAATTTGCTAGTTCCACAAGGATCTATAATGAGTGCAATATAATCTCCAAGTGTGGCAAGGATTCATTAATGTTTCAGAATCCTTTTCTTATAAGGATTCCTTATTAATTCTAGCTACACAAGGAAAGAAGGGCTGATGGTATTTAATGACAAGTTAGTCATTTTTATTATTTTCTTTCATGTTTGGGCTTACTTAATACTTTGTTTTCAGTTAGGATCCAAGGCTTGTTTGGATTAAGTTATGGGCTTTTCAGTTTAGGGTTTTGGGTCAGTTTTGAGTGGACCTCATATAAGTTCACATAAGGGGTCCATTAGGGTTAATTTTTCAAGAACTATTTAAACTCATGTAAGCCAAAATTTCGGCAGCTTTGATGATAATTACTTCTGAATTTTTCAGTTTTAACATGTGAGAGTGATTCTTGCATTCTTCAGTTCTTGAACGAACTAAATCTGACTTACCGAAGATTAACTGGCTTTGTGGCGTCATTCTACTCAATCCAATAGTGTTGGTGCCTTGGGGTCTCCATTGTGTCACACTCTTATCAGACCTATTTCGGCTTTCCGGGATCAGGTCTCAATCTTGATTGTGGGTTGCGTGACCACATGATCATGAGGTTCGCATCAGTTGGTATCAAAGCTAGGCTCCGAAACAAGGTCATATCCTTCTGTTATTTTTGTTTTTTTTTGTGTTCCTTTAAGTTTTTTAGTGTTTGCGTCCATATTCTTGTTCTTCGTGTCTGTGTCATTTAAGCAAAAAGAAAAAATTATATTTCAGCTTGTTACTGTCTCTAATCATATCAGTATATTAAAAAGAAAGAGAAATAGGGATTAGTTGAAATTTGAGGGATCATTCAATTTTTGTCGTGGAAACACAACTCTTGGTGAATCATAAACAAACCACCTCGAAATCAGTTGAAACTTCATATTCACTCTATTGGGGGTGAGATTGCATCATATGTCAAATTTAAGATTATTCTGATATTTTTTGCTTGAGGTTTTAATTCGAGGTTTAATTCTGCCGTAGAAACACTACTTTACGAGGTTGTTTTAATTCGAGGTTTTAATTCGAGGATTAATTAATTATGACATTATGAAGTCAATTGTTCTTCTATAAGTCATTTTCAGTTCTTTAGAGAACCATGGAAGGGAGATTATCCCACCAACACACAACAAGTGCGGCAAACAAGAAGTTTTATTAATCTGAATTGTCTAACTTACATGTTTGGTTACACCTTTATTTATACTAACTCTAGACTTAAAAAAAAAACCCTTGTGGATCCGCCTTAGGTGGACTTATATGAGGCCCACTTCTAATTGACCCAAATAAGTAATAATAACCCAATGACTAACAAGAAAATAATAAAAATCTAAAAATTAATATCCCAAATTTGATAGGATCAGATTTGATGCCCTTTAGAAGTCCCATATAAGCCAAGAAATCTGATATGAAGGTAGAATTAATTCTGAAACATTTAGGAATCTGATATTGGTTTCCCTAACGAATCTAGTGAGGTTTCAGTTTTATGGTCGGTGGCTAGCCTGTAGCCATCTGTTGTTTTATGTTTCTGTTATCATTGTAAATCTGGGGTATGCCCCTTATAATGTTTGTATCTTCTTCTTTTAATACATACGTCAACTTATAAAAAAAAAAGACTTATATCTGAAGCAATAAGGTCTGAATCAGGGTTCTAATTCAGTTGATGAATATCACAAAAAAAATGGAGGTAACAATGATTCAAGTCAATGTTGTTGAGAATAAAGAAGCCATCATGACTATATTTCTTAATGGGTCGAATCGAGACATCGCCAATATTGTTGAGCTATTACACCATATGGAGCTCTATACATGATTACAAAAGGTGGTGAGATGACTTAAAAGGAAAGGACATGTTCGGCCAACGTTTAATTCGGGTTCCTCATCATCTTGGAAGCTGAATCAGAGGAGAGAGTGATGCGAACGTTGTGATCACATGGTCACACAACCCGCACCCAAAGACACCAATTCCCGGAAAACCAAGTAAATCAGGTTTGATAGGAGTGTGATACAAAGATAACTTATACCTAGGCACCAACACTATTGGAAACGAAGACCCCCACCCAACGAATATTGATTCGTGAACGAGAAGTATAAGGATGACGCCACGAAGATAGTTGTTCTTTGATAAGTCGTTTTCAGTTTTTTAGAGAACCAAGGAAGGGAGATTATCCCACCAACACACAATAAGTGCAGCAAAGAAGTTTATTTATCTGAAAATTGCGTAACCTTACATGTTTGGTTGTGCCTTTATTTATATTGACTTTAGACTTAAAGAAACCCTAATGGACCCCCCTTAGGTGGACTTATATGAAGCCCACTTACAATTGACCCAAATAAGAAACAATAACCCAAAAACTAAGAAGAAAATAATAAAAATCCAAAAATTATCATGTTAAATATGTTAGAATCAGATTTGTTACCCTTAAGAAGATTTAAATAAACTTGTAATTTCAACTGTACCATAAGGAAAAACATTAGAAACAACAAAGGGTCCAATCCTACGAGAGCGCAACTTTCTAGGAAAAAGTTTCAAACGCGAATGATAAAGAAGGACTTTGTCTCCAACATTAAACTCTTTTTTTTGTAATCATTTGGTCATGGAGACTCTTAGTCTTTTCTTTATAAATCCTTGCATTCTCATAAGCATCATTTTGTATTTCTTCCAACATAATTCCAATCTTTTTAGGCACCAAAAGGATAGGTGCCACCCATTCACTATTCGTGATGAGGTAAATGACTCCTGCATCATGGTGGGCAATTTGCAAAGCTTGCAAATCCAATGCTGAGTCATGCACGTTTTGGGGAACACATATATGCCTCTCCATCTCTTCTATCTTGGTAAAATCATAGCCATAGCTCAAAGCTACGCTTAATCCATCCTCACTATCAAAATCACAAACTTGGTGCGCACACTTATCAACT
>Ga0325410_1001858_pt1 | contig 23479 bp, 18 predicted proteins | sample PopdelMetagenome_16_FD_206182 | JGI IMG/M metagenome (GOLD analysis project Ga0325410, IMG submission 206182) | Populus deltoides microbial communities from Bellville, Georgia, United States - Xylem-PdIQD-R3 | ecosystem: Host-associated > Plants > Phyllosphere > Stem > Wood/Secondary xylem...
TCCCCACTTTTGCAGGACTTGAAATCTTCAGTCTAAGGTTGGAATGGCAAGCACTTTACATATGCTTGTCAGTTGGAGCTCGTCCGGTCTGTTCTGTTTGGGAAAGTCCAATTCTGGCTCAATATCTTCCTTATCCCTGACATTGTAATGAGGAACATTGTTAGCATCTGCAAAAATTTTCTTTTGATAGGTGACATCAGACGAAGTACCTCAGCTTTGGTTGCCTGAAAGTCTATTTGCTTGCTTAAGACATAGAGGGGTTTTGGCTTGTTTGATCTTCAGGCTCGTAACATAAGTTTTCTTGGCAAGCAATTATGGAATATTCATCTTAAAACGGATTTAGTTTGGATTCGTTGGATTCACCATTTTTGTTTAAACTCTGGCACCATTTGGTCTGTTCATGCACATCACTCTTCTTCTCCACTGTGGAAAGCTATCATTTATGTTAGAGACCTCCTCTTACAGCTCTGTGAGGACTCTGAGTCGAGTATTACTCTGCTAAGTAGTTGGTCTACTAGTGCAGGTTTCTTTTTATCTTGTGCCTATGATATCTTTAGACCGATTGGTTCAGCAGTCTCATGGGGCTGAGTGGTTTGGGAACAATGGTCTCTGCCTAAATACAGTTTTATCCTCTGGCTGGCTGTCCTAGGAAAGCTTAGGACTCGTGATAGGTTGGTTTTCGTCCTTACTGATCCCAATTGTATGTTCTGTAGGCAAGTGGAAGAGTCCTATAGTCATTTGTTTTTTTGCCTGTGAATGGACATGTCATCTATGAGCAATGATAAAATCTTGCCTGCGGATTGGGAGGACCATGCAGACTTTGACCAGTGCTATTTCGTAGGTTACACTCTCAGAAGAATAACCTGGAGGCTGGGATGAGACGAGTTTCTCTGGGTATCATGGTGTATCTCATTTGGGAGGAAAGAAACAAGCGGGTTTTTGATGGGCAGTCTAAGGAGAGTGCTACAATGTTCAGGTGCTTTCAAATCATTTTCTACATTGTCTTTCATTTCTATGAAAAGGATCATTTAATTCTGTATGTAGGCTGATTAGGTGGCCTGTTGTCTCTTCATTGTGCTGCTGAATCCCCTGATTTGGTTTCTTCATGATTCATGAGAATCGTCGCAACGTGTATACATGGTCCATGCATATTGGTTTTACGTAACAAAATTAAGCTGCAGGGCCCACCAGGTTTTTTCTTTGGGTTGCTGTGCTCTCTTGCTTATGGCTGAGCTCTTTATCATGGTTTTTCTCCTTAATAATTGCTGCAACGTGAATGCATGGTACATGCATATTGGCTTCACGTGAAACACTTTGCTGCTGGGCCCACTTGCTTGTCCTCGGGTGGTTCATAATCTCTAGCTTATGGCTTCTGGTGTTTTTGTGTAAATGGCGTTTAAGCATTTATGTGTTGATGGTCTATCTTGGTGGTTTGTGGAGGGCAGCTGTTTTCCTCGGTTATCCTTAGCACCTGTAGCTTTTAGGTTCCTAAAATAACTGATGGTTTGTTCTTTTAGGTTATATTTTTTTTGTGCTTGCTGGGAACCTGTTCCCACTAGCTTGTTCTGTGTAGGTGTGTATATGGCTTGCTGGTTTTCCAGTTAGTCTTACTTTTTTATCTATAAAATTCTAACATTTGATAAAAAAAAGGATTACTTTAGTCATGTTTTTTTCTAAATTAATTTCATGTATGCCATTAAGTATCCAATTATTTTATGAACTTATTCACAAGTTATTTATTATTGGTGGATGATCATTGAATTAACATCAAACCCTAGATATAGAGTATTGCAACTTAATAAATTCTTGTAAAATGAGATGAAACTAGTGTTATAATAAATCTACTTTGGTCCCTAATTTAAAAAAAAAACTCGTTGACTCTTTAAGGTTATAATATCATGCTAGGCCTACACCAATCCTTGAAAACAAGGAGACTCATTGACCTAACTATTAAAATCCAAGATCAATAAAAAAATGATGTTAAGTTGGTCGACTCATTATTAAGCTAGTTTTAAGGTTAAAAATATCATACTAGGCCTACGTCGGTCTCTAAAACTAAAAGACATGTTGATTTAACTATTAAAACCTAAGCTTAATTAAAACATGACACTAACTTGATTGAAAACTCATCAACATTTTTTTTTAATAAATATTTATATGCATATGCATATATAAGAAGGTGGAAGTACAATTTTAAAAAATAAAACTAATGTGAATACAAAGATAATAAAAATAAAATAAAAAATCATGAGTGAATAGTACCTATTTCCTAAAATTTGCACTCACATGCATATGTAAAAAGGTGAAAACATGTTTTGCAAAATGAAGCTAATGTGAATATGAAGTCAATAAAATAAAAATACATAAGTGAATAATAACCATGCCGAATAATGAAATGTTTTTTTTTTTTGTATTTTTGAATAGTAACCTACTTTCAAAAATGAATTTTTACATGCACATGCAAACATAAAAATGCAAACACTCAATTTACTAAACGAAGATAATGTGAATGTGAAATCAATAAAAATAAAATAAAATAAATAGATGAATAATAACCATGCATTAATAGTTAAATGTACTTTATTTTTCATTTTGAATAGTAACCTACATTTAAAAATAAATTTTTATTCTCTTCTTCATCTATTTATAGAAGGGGAAGGGCTTCTAAAAGCCTCCCTGAGTGGTTCCAATTGGACAAATCCCATCCCTACAAGTCATTTTTCCTGTTAAAAATCATGATTGCCTAACCTCCTTTAACCTTTTTTTATAGCGATTTCAAGGGTATTTTCATTATGGAGATGGATGTTTATAAGGGAGGGGATGTTAGGGAAAGAAATAGGTGTGTTTAGGATGTGTTAGAGAGGATAAAATACAATCATTCAGGGGTGGAAAATGGGTGGTGCTGTAGAAAAAAAACGAAGATGGTGCAAGGTTGCACCAAAACAACATTGTTTGGTGCACACCTTTTCTTATTTACATGCAATAGCACCATTTAACTTAAAGGGGGAAGTTTCATTTTTTTTCAAAATAGATCCTCCAAGTTTATTGTTTTTCCATTTTAGTAATTGAATTTGTATTTTTTATTTTCTTTGCCAATCACACAATTTTCTTAGAATTTTTTTCGATTTAATCCCTAATTGCACTTTTTTACATCCTTCTCATTCCTTTGTTTTCTCTAGTTTAGTTCTTGGATTCATATTGTTTTTTTGTTTTTTTTGCCAATTGTACCCTTTTTTATTATTTCTTTCAATTTTATCCTTAATTGCACATTTTTTTATTTTATTTTCTTTATTGTTATTATTATTTTTGTCTTTTTTTTCTCTTGATTGCCCAAAAACAAAAATATACAAAAATGATGAAAAATAATAACACTTGAAATAATAAAAATTTACGAAAATCACTGAAATCAGAGTAAAAGCGTGAAATATATTTTTCTTTTGCAATTTTTGTTTCTTTTTAGGCAAGAAGATTTTTCTCTTTATATATATATATATATATATATTAGGAGGGGTTAAAATTGAGTTATGATAATTGTCCTCTCTTTACAATGCTTACGATATAAGTCTACAAAAAGTTCTTTTCTTGGGCTTTGTTTAGCAAGGTTGTAAAGAAAAGATATTTACAAGAACCTAAGAAATTATTCTCTCATTGCTCCTATTAACTTCACTTTTCCTCACATCCTCGCATGATTGTTTTGAACTTTTAACTTCACCTTTCTTCTTCTTCTTCTTCAGTCTTAATTGATCTTCATAAACTTGTCTACATAACAATAGTACAAGTTTGAAAGTTTTTCCATCATTTTCAAGAAAATATATGTTTCAAAACCCATCATGCTTAGCCTTTTAATCAAATTGCCAAGGATACCCTAACAGTAAATGAGTAGCATACATAGAAACCACATCATACAAAACCTTATCCTTATAATTTCTAATCGAAAAAAAAATCAAAATTTATTTAGTAACTTTTACTTCACCATATTTGTTCAACAATTGAAGTCTATAAGGTCTTTAATGCTTAATGATGTTTAGATTTAACTTTTTAACAAGTGTTGCAGTAGTAACATTAGCACAACTCTCACTATCAATATATATACTACATACCTTGTTATTTATGTCGCTTCTAGCATGGAAAATGTTCTTCATTTGTTTCTCCACATCATCCTTCTTAATTTGAACATTAGCAATCTTCTAATCACCAAAGCCTCTATATCAACTGCATACTCAACATCACAGAAATCATATTTCCTATTTGTTCTCTTATAGCCAAAATAATCACATGGTAAAACTTAACCATGTCCGAGTGTTCAATGTTACCGAAACCTAGCATCATGTTCATGATCAAAATCCTTAACCTCTCTATCTTTACTTTTGTCTATATATTCATTTAAAAGTGAAATAGCTTGTCTCATAGGTCTTCTACCCTTTAGACCTCTACGGATTAGCCAATCTTGAAGGCTAGCTTCTTCGATTCTCAATCTAACCATCCCATTTATAACCACTCCAAACTTTATTTTCATCAACTCTAATTATTATTGCATAGCCAAATAACCCAATTCTAGATTATTCTTATCTCTCGGTGGTGATGATCAACTTTTTATTGACATCGTTAAGATCTAAAAATCATGTTAGTAGTAAGATAAAATATATCCTTACACGCTGCCTCACGAGTTTACTCTTAGTAGATGTCACTCCTCTCGTATTTCATATAACATTTTGGTTTTTCACATAAAATTTTGGTTTTTCACTATAATAAGCTCACCTTTTGCCTTTTACTACCCAATCTCAATTTTAGTTCTTTAAGGAACTAATTAACAATAAATTAGAAAAATTAACCACTTAATAGCTCAATCCAAAATAATAAGAAGCAATAAAAACTAAAAACTATCAATAAAAAACTATGAAAATTGAATTGCAAATATCAAAGGGAATTTGTGCAAAATATGAATGATACAAAGACACAAAAAAGTTATAAAAATAAGAGGACTAATGAAATAAGAACAAAATAACCCAACTAAGCAAAGACATTAATATATTTTTTTTTACCTAGCTAGAACTATCAAGAAAGCAAAATTGATGCAAAATTGATTGTTATTAACTTTTTTATTTTATTTTTTAAAGTAACCTAACAAAAAATAACTAACCAACCCTAAAAGTCAAGATATGAAAACAATATATCCCAAGAATAAAAAAATAGATTTGAGTTGTTGAATCCAAGTTTTGTGAAAAAACCTTAATTTTGCGACCTTTACCCTACTTCTCGTCTTTGTGCAATTTCTTTGATCTTTATTCCTTTTTTTTTAATTTTAGACAACCAGATCATAATTAGTACGCTTTTTTAAAGCTTTGCAGCAATTAGGTTCTAGATTACAATAACGATGAAATAAAGCATAAACTAAAAGATAAAAGGATATAAAATGATTTTAGAGCCTTGCTTTGATACTACCTGATGTGAATCCCATGAATTTAAATATGAAAAAATCAATATTCAAATCGACCCTTTCTAAGAAACCTAAATTCAGGCTTGTGATTGAGCTTGACACAACTATAACCTATACCAAAATCATCATCATCATAATCATTATATAAATCTTGAAAGAAGTACATATCTTTACGATAGTGCATCGACCACTATGTTTTCATTACTTTGCTTTTATTTTATCATATATGAAAATGTTTTTATGGCCTTAATTTGATGTTCAATTCCCTTAGTAGGTGACAATTTACCTAGAAACCTTATCAGGAAAAATATCCTCGTTACCATGTAATAAAGAAACACAACCACTAGGAATACAAGGATCAAGTTCATTAGTGTTAAAATATATATCTTCTTATACACAAGTAAAATCATAATCATGTCAGAAAAATAAGCAGTCTTAATCTCACTTTTTTTTCTAATTCTCCTTTAACGGAATCTATAGTTGAAAATGCAAAAGAGGAGGCTGAAGATTTTGATCATGAACATGGTGTTAGGTTTCAATAACATAGGACCTGTAGACATGGGGGTGTTCAGCCACATAATGGTTCTGGTAAGGTTTTTAAAGCATGTGAAATTTTGGCATTTAAGAAGTTCCATCTTTTGATTTTTTTTTTCTTTCAATTGAATCATTTTTTTTCTCCTTTCAATTTCATCATTCAATATTTGGTTTATTTTGAATTGATCTTCGTAATTTGTTTTGGTTTGCTTTTTTTAAGGTTATCACAGTCTCAAACAAATGTTCTTGTATTTGATTTAGTGTTTAATTTTGTGAGGGTCTATTTTTATTATCATATCATAAAATAAAAAATAGTTTAAAAAATAACGAAGTTATTGAATACAGTGGAGTCCATGATCTGGGTAGTGGGTTAAGGTGTGATACTCTAATTGATCTAATATGTTGTTATCTTAATATTAAAAAAAAATGTCATCTTGAACTTTTTTTAAAAGCCAAACAATGTTTTTTTTAATCAATTATCTGGGTTGCTTTTGGATCCGTCAAGCCAACTAAATTGACTAGATCATGTCAAGACAACTTCTACACAGGTTAATTTTAAATCAAGGGTAAGCAAAATGTTGGATCGAGAGGGTTCAAGGTTAGTACATTGAATTATATTTAATAATACTATGAAATAACTTTACTTTTTTTCCGCGTTCAAATTATTTTTTATTCGAACCACATTGTAGTGTAGTCATGTATACAAGTTAGTTTATAAAAAAAACATAAATTCAATTGTACCCTTCCAAAGGAAGCTATATTTGGCCAATAATATAAGGAATGACATTCCTGCAACTAAATGAGTTCTGGACTAACTACAAATCCCAGAGCCGTAGAAGTCGTTCCTTCAAAATCCCAAATTAGATAACTTAAAAATGTGGATAATGATGGGGTTGCCTATACATAGATAAAATTTAGAGATCAGTTTTTCGCTGTATTGGACTTGATACATTCCTATATATACAAGTCTCTACATATCTCAAAGCAAACATATCTGAATTTTTCAGTTTTATGAGAACAAGCAAACATGCCGGGTTCCTGGATTGGTATTCTTCTCATTGCTAGTTTAGGTTTGATAGGTTCCTGCTCAGCAGCAGCAGCAGCAGCAGCAGCAGCAGTTGAATATGATTCTAGTGCTGTTATCATCAATGGCCAAAGAAAAATTATTCTCTCAGGATCAATTCACTATCCTCGTAGCACTGTTGAGGTAATTATATATATATTGAACAAAGAAAATGTTGCAGAAAATTAATTAAAGCATTGCATAGTCTTAAAATATGGTATATATACTCACTTAATTGAGTCTTGTCTACAGATGTGGTCAGATTTGATTCAGAAAGCAAAGGAAGGAGGACTTGATACGATTGAAACATACATTTTCTGGAACGCACATGAGCGTCGCCGTCGTGAGGTGGGAAACTCACCTGCTTTTATATTCGATCGGCCTGATGAGAGGCTGCCTTTGCCTACCATTTAATCTCGATTGTGCCATTCTTTGATTTTGTCATGACAGTATAATTTCACGGGCAACCTAGACTTTGTAAAGTTTTTCCAGAAAGTGCAAGAAGCAGGGCTATATGGCATTCTCCGAATTGGTCCTTATGCCTGTGCTGAATGGAACTACGGGTAATAAACACATGAAAGTATAGTTTTTACCGAATTGGTCCCTCTTAAGCTTTAATTTCTTCAATGGTGGACTTGTTACAGGATTTACAATATTATTTTTTTGTTCTCCACTTTACCAGGGGCTTCCCTGTGTGGCTACACAATATTCCAGAAATCAAATTCAGGACAGACAATGAGATTTTCAAGGTTTGAATTTGTCAACTTCTTCTGTTTTTTTTTGCCCTAATGAACCCACTGTTGAACTATGCTAGACCCTCCTTATCCATGGGAGATCATGTTGCTCACGACGACATGGACCACACTTATGGAAACTATAAAAAAATAGTTGTCCATCATGGCCATGGCCAGGCCTATCTAATAATTTCTCAAACTCAAGAGAATGGGCTTATAAATGTTGAGATAAAAGTCCAAAATTTATTATTGTTTTCGTCTCCTTACATTCCTTGTTATTGTTTGGCAATTATAATGAACAAGAAATAATCTATATTACATTATTATATAAATTATATTTTGATATTTTATTTAAAAGTTTAAGTTAGTGGGTTAAATTTATTTTTTTGATATAATATTAGAATTTTATTTACTAAGTTTTCACGAATTTGAATCTTATTATCTCTATTTTTATTTTATAATCTCATTTTATTTAATAAAAATTAAATATAATATAACATGGATATAAATAAATTTTATGTTCTAAGAGTTTTATCATGTGTTAAAGAATTATATAAATTATTAAAATCCAGTCTAGAAACATAACCTATTGAATTGAAGTATTGAATTGAATGGGTTGTTTTACAATCTCAACTTTACTTTTCTTTGTACAGAATGAAATGCAGACTTTTACAACCAAGATTGTGAACATGGCTAAAGAAGCGAAGCTTTTTGCATCGCAAGGAGGACCTATAATTCTTGCACAGGTTTGCAGGCCTGCAGCCATCTTTTTTAATCCACAATTTCACACATATTACTAGTCGCATTACTTGCTTCTAATCTCACTCCTAAACATATTTGAATATATCAGATAGAGAACGAATATGGAAATGTCATGGGACCTTACGGGGAAGCAGGGAAATCATACGTTCAGTGGTGCGCACAAATGGCTGTAGCCCAAAATATTGGTGTACCCTGGATTATGTGCCAGCAGAGCGATGCTCCATCATCCGTGGTATTTATTGCATTTTCTTCTTCGCTTCTATCTTTTTTGTATCGGGCTATTGATCATTTGTATTTCAGTTTCATTTATCCTGTAGATATCTTTGATCACTCGTTTTTTCTTTTCTTTTATGTTGCCCTAATAGATTAACACATGCAATGGATTCTACTGCAATACATTTACACCAAACAATCCAAAAAGTCCGAAAATGTGGACTGAAAACTGGACTGGATGGTAAGCACAGCTTTCTTCCCTACACTCATCCGATTAATCACACTGAGTTTGAATCCTGCCACACACTTGCCTTGTAGGTACAAGAAATGGGGCCAAAAAGATCCACACAGGACTGCCGAAGATTTAGCATTTTCAGTGGCACGCTTTTTCCAGTACAATGGAGTGTTGCAGAACTACTACATGGTCGAACTCTCCCCAACATAATCTGTTCTGACAGTTCTTCAAGCATGTGTGTTCTTCAAATGATTACTTTTATTCGTTTCTTTGTTTGTTTGTATTATTTTCAGTATCATGGAGGAACCAACTTTGGACGCACGTCAGGAGGCCCATTTATCGCAACATCTTACGACTATGATGCACCACTTGATGAATACGGTAATCACTGAATTAATTTAACCATTTACATGCCTGCATCAATATTGAAAGCATGCGTTCAGAAAATTACTTGTCTGCTCTTTCATCACCTCTAATGACGTTTTTCCTGGCATAAAAAATTGAGAAGATTTGTGCTCGAAACGTATCAATTGATCCTTTCTCTGTTGAACACTACTATGATTAACCACTATAAGAAAATTTCAATCTGAACTTTCAGGAAATTTAAACCAGCCCAAGTGGGGACACCTCAAAAACCTCCATGCAGCACTCAAACTGGGGGAGAAGATTCTTACTAACAGCACAGTGAAAACAACAAAATATTCAGATGGGTGGGTTGAGGTAAGTGAAAAAATAAATAAGATATCAATATAACAAGAATGAAGTAAGCATCAGTTTATACAAGTTCATGATGTACATCATCAGCTGACTACGTACACCAGCAACATTGATGGGGAGAAATTGTGTTTCCTGAGCAACACAAAAATGGATGATCTAGATGTTGACTTGCAACAAGATGGAAAGTACTTTGTGCCTGCTTGGTCTGTTAGTATTCTTCAAGATTGTAACAAGGAAACTTACAACACTGCAAAGGTAAAACCAAAGCATTTCCTATGACATTATTGTTTTTTCATTTCTAAAATTACTTGAACATTAAGACATGCTTATTGATTAAGAGTTGTTTTTACAGGTTAACGTCCAAACCTCTTTGATCGTAAAGAAATTACATGAGAATGATACACCTCTAAAACTCTCCTGGGAGTGGGCACCAGAGGCAACTAAAGCCCCACTCCACGGACAAGGTGGCTTTAAAGCGACTCAGCTTCTTGAACAAAAGGCGGCAACATATGATGAAAGTGATTACTTATGGTACATGACTAGGTATTAATTGATTTCTTCTTGTGCTACGCTTCAATTACTATGGGGATGACACCTAGAAAATATTTCACCGTCGTTGTCATTCTCCACCTTCATCTGTGCAATACAGCGTTGACAATAATGGGACAGCCTCGAAAAATGTGACGTTGCGTGTGAAGTATTCAGGGCAATTCCTTCATGCTTTTGTTAATGGGAAGGAGATAGGTAAGATCTTACTTAATTCAGATCAATCTTTAGGATAATCATCAACATTGATATCATCATTGCACGGTCGTTCATGCTCGTCTGATTTGGCCAAATATAACAGGTTCCCAACATGGTTACACTTTCACATTCGAGAAACCTGCTTTGCTGAAGCCCGGGACAAACATTATTTCTTTGCTCAGTGCCACTGTTGGACTGCAGGTACTGTACTTATGCTTACTATAGTTCCCACAGTTTATCAAGTTCAGCTTCAATTTCCATTAGCATCTTTAAATTCAATGAAGCAATTCTCACACAATTCCCTGTCTTATTTTTCCACACAGAACTATGGTGAATTTTTTGATGAGGGACCTGAAGGCATAGCAGGAGGTCCCGTTGAGTTGATCGACAGCGGCAACACCACCACTGATTTATCATCAAAGGAGTGGAGTTATAAGGTAAATTATATGGAAGCTGCCAGTAGCTATGGATTTTGTGCACGCTTATAATGATTGACCTAATCATCTATATTTATTTGGCCTAAGGTTGGATTGAATGGTGAGGGGGGACGATTCTACGATCCAACTTCAGGCCGTGCCAAATGGGTCTCAGGTAATCTTCGTGTGGGGAGAGCCATGACCTGGTATAAGGTATACTTCTCAATCCTCAATAGCACCTCATGCCAACGAAATGCCTCTTGATCAGTTGATATTTGATATAAAATTAATTGTCTTGAAAAATTATGTCAGCAACTCTTGTCCGAGTTTCCAACGGAATTTTGTTCAATGATCATTGTTTTAAATTGTATCTTCGTCTAGACCACCTTCCAGGCTCCATCAGGAACCGAACCTGTGGTGGTGGACTTGCAAGGTATGGGCAAGGGTCATGCCTGGGTGAATGGGAATAGTCTAGGTCGCTTCTGGCCAATATTGACTGCCGATCCCAACGGATGCGATGGCAAATGTGATTACCGTGGACAATATAAGGAGGGCAAATGCCTGTCAAATTGTGGCAATCCAACTCAAAGATGGTACTGTGTTATCAATAACTGCTCTTATTATTCATTACTCTTATTATCCTAAGATCAGGTTTTAAAGGATGGCATTGTATCAGGTATCATGTCCCAAGATCATTCCTCAACAATGGCTCAAACACATTGATTTTGTTCGAGGAAATCGGAGGAAACCCTTCAGATGTTTCTTTCCAGATTACGGCAACTGAAACAATATGCGGAAATACATATGAAGGAACCACATTAGAATTATCATGCAACGGTGGACGAAGAATCATCTCAGATATCCAATACGCCAGCTTTGGAGACCCGCAGGGAAGCAGCTGCGGCTCATTCCAGAGAGGCAGCGTTGAGGCCAGTCGTAGCTTTTCTGCAGTTGAAAAGGTGCTTCAAATCAAACAACATGATGATTCATTAGGTATTTGTTTTTCCCTTCCTGAAAGTTTTTCTGGTGTTTCAGGCGTGCATCGGAAAGGAGAGTTGTTCAATAAACGTCTCAAAAACAACATTTGGAGTAGAAGATAGCTTTGGCGTTGATAATAACAGGCTGGTTGTTCAAGCTGTATGCACATGATACAATGAGAGTCATAGTCAAAAGAATGAAAATTGATTACTGCAATTGGATCTTGCTATCAAAGATAAAACTGATTATTACACCATGAACACAAGTCCTCTGAAACAGAAATCTGTTTGATGATATCTCTGTTTCTTTACGGCTTCATGTTTTCATGTGGAGATTTACATATATCTGTACTCGAGTCGCCAGTTATTGTCTCCAGGTTTATCAAACTCGAGAACTGTCATTGACATTTGACTGTACAAAGATCGACAATTTCGTAAATTTCAATAGCAACCCTCTGGCAGATCTTCCCTACATTTTATGATAGCATTTTCCATCTCTTGTATCCAAATGCTGAATGCTCTTGCAGTTCTTTCCGAGCCTATTTTCAGCTACTACAAATGTGGTGTTGCCCTAATGACGACCAAGATCCAAACCAACCCATACACACACGGGTATTTGTTGATATGATGCATCATTTTCTTGATCAGTTGCTACCTGTTTTTTGTTTCTTTCTTCCAATAATAATATAGAAGAAAAAACTATAATAGAAACTTAACTCCAGGCAAAACAAATAAATAGTCTACAATTTAGAAACTTAATTCCGAAGAAAAAGAAGTACCATTGTCACAAACCAAACGGAGTATAAGTGTTCAATATGTTATTCTTAAAAAAAAAAAGGTACGGGTGTCTAATATTTCATTTCCTAAAAAAAAATATATTATTACAAATAAAAGATAATTAAAAAAAACAAGAGGTAATAGTAAATTGCATAAATAAGAGGGGTACATCTAGAGATGATCATCTTTTATGATAACTTGATTTGTCTATTTACATTGTTATGTAGTTCAAATCCTATATGAACTACAATTCCTTGCTCTTTAAAAATTATTCATGGAAACTTTCCTAGCAATCATGTATTCTTACTAATTTGTAAATAAGAGGTGAACATCTAGAGATGACCATTTTTTCGGTAATTGAATGGTGTATTTACATTGGTATATAATTCAAATTCTATGTGAACTATAAAAATTATCCATGGAAACTAGGAGCTTACAGAATCCTAATACAATTTGTATATCTATTAGTATGTCTCTTTCCTAGCAATCATGTATTCTTACTAATTTGTAATTTTTACAAGTATAATATGTTATAGACTCTTACTTAGAGTAGGACTTGATCTTCCTGTTAATAACTTGAAACACTATCTCTATGGTTAAATACCTTTTCATAGTCAATCATGTCTTCTAGCACTCATGGATGATCATGACATATAATCCCCTTGGTCAATTATTTCTTATCTTTTATGGTTGATCTCTTAAATCACGATCGATTTCAGCCTTCTATGGACGATTAATTTTCTTATATAATCAATAAGTGGATGTTTATTTTTGATATAAACAATGCCTCTATATTTCTTTGTTTTAGAAAAAAAATAAAGTGATATCCTGTGTCATTTAATGCTGAAATCGATCAAATTAATTGACCATAAATGACATGGAAAGGAGCACTTGTTTCCCAAAAAATTGACCATGCTCTTTATGCTTGTCTAACATATCAATCAATTATTTCTTTTCAAAAATCATACATGCTTTGGCTTTTAGATGCAATGTTTAGAATCCTATTGCTTTATTTTTCTTCGGTTATTCATCTTGCATACAAAACCCTCAATTTTTCTTTTAAAAGCTCATGATAATTTTTCACAAGGAAAAAATTAAGAACCCCAAACCTTTTTCTTCTTCCTCAAGGACACCAAAATAATAGCCTCAAGCTTTGTTGCACCAATATTATGCTTATTACTAGTTTCCAAAATCATACAGATAGTTTATCCCATTTCAATTTATTCACAATCATTGTTGCAAAAAACACAAAAAGAGAATGGCCTGGCCTATTTTATAAGAAAAAAACAACCATCCTATGAAGAACACCCATTCATGTTGGTCATCGAAAAAGAAAAGACTTTCATTAAAAGATGACGATGTCAAATATTTAGAAGAAATGAATTTCAATATAGCCTAGTATTGTTGTTGCAGATTATATATCAAGTATCTGAATAGGATGCAATAAGACTTCAATGAACAATGGAAATGTCAAAATACTTTTTATGCCATTTAGCTATCCAAATTCACCACCAAACCTAACAAAGAATTATTGGCTGCTCTCTCTCTCTCTCTCTCTCTCTCTCTCTCTCTCTCTCTCTCTCTCTCTCTCTCTCTCTCTCTCTCTCTCTCTCTCTCTCTCTCTATACGTTTGTGTGTGTGTGTGTCAAAATCTAGTAATGTTTTTTTTTTATTTAGGTATAGAGTGAAAAATATTGACTTGTATGACCTAGCCATAATAGAAGGCTTATATCTAACAGATAAGGAGCTTTGTCCTTTCATTCAAATATTAATAAAGAGATTTAGTGTTAGGTGCTCCTAAATTCATTATTTTAATAAAAAGAGGGACAGAAAAAACATACTTACCCTCACACAAAGAACAATAACTTTCCTACTATATTAGATATGTAGCTATTTGATTTGTTTCATGTCTATAAAACCCACTAAAGCATACCTAAAGACGACAATGACATTGGCTAAAGGTAGAATAATGGCATTAGAGCCTTTTATTCTCAATTATATTTACAAGGAATTGGGAGAATGCCAAACTATATAAGAGGATGAGCCATTTATGATGAAGGAAAAACTTTATGGAATGTATGGTGGGTTTAGGCATAGGGAACTGCCTATTTTTAAAGGATCAACAATGTGAAATCAAGTCTTAATCTAGACTCTTACTTAAAAGGGAGCCTTTTATAATCCTCCTTTCATATTTTCTCTTAAAAACATATGTAGAAATCCTCCTAAACATCACAAATAAAAGTGACATTAAATTATCCCCTCTAGCATTAATGAGGACAAGATCTCAATGGGTATTTCTTCCTCAATTTTAAAGGATATATACTGAAAGGAAAGAAAATACTATATATTGAAAAAGTGTTATAACTTATTGAGATCTATAATTTGGGCTAGTAAAGATCCGATTTCAAAGAACAATTATTATTCTTGTGAACCATACAACCCGCAATTGTTAGTTATATAACTAGGATTCCTTTATTCCACTTTATTCCCAATGTTTTATACTTTGGATAAAACTCATCCAAACATGGTGACTTTTAATAACCTAGAAAAAGTTAAAGAAGTGACAATAGTAATAAAATATCATTTTAAATCTTTTCAAGTAAAAAAAATCCTTTTTTGATGAAAAACAGCCTAGTCTAGAAAGCAATAGAAAGAACTATGAAAACACTTTACTTTTTATACCACCCAATTGTATTACTTGTCTTATGTTCTTACAGTTTCTTTTTTGTGTTGTCTCTCAGCCTATCAAACCCTTTTCTTCTTTAAATATGATGACTTTCTATAGCCTAGAACATACTAATACTAATGTATTATACTGTAAATAGAGCTTGTCCAAACATTGTGGTTTTTAAAGGCTTAGAACAAATCGAAGAAGTGACTGAAGGAATAAAATGTCACTTTAAATGCGTTCATGTGAGGGATTTCTCAAAGACTATAGGCCACTAGTCAAGATTTTTTCTCTTGTATAAAAAGACACTACATATCATCTTCAATGCTTCTATATTTAAGATATTAGAAAATTTCTTTTTTGATTAAAGACTACTTAGTAAAGAAAGCAATAGGAAGAACTCCAAAAGTATAGTTAAGAGATTAAATTAAAGGTATGTAGATAAAGTTGTTGACCTTTAGGTCAAATATTCATGTTTTATATATTTTAATGATAGCAATAAAGTACTAAATTGACTAATAATATGCATTATTGAGGATAAGTTTTAAACAAGTTTATTTAAAGAACATATCAACAAGTATTAAGGATTTCATGAATAAATCAATTAAGAAGTTCAAAAGGGAAGAAAAATGACGACTTAGATTTAATATTCATTTTAAATGCTCATTGTAAATCTTTATATCTTACTTGATAACACAATTAAAATAAACTCACACACCCATTTTGCATGCATTAAAGGATTGAAAAATAATCTAATATAATCTAAAATAGATGATTCTAAGAATTCACCTAAGTTAATTCTTCAAAACTAGAATTTTGCATGAATCAATCGACCATTTGGTATGAATAAATAAATTGGTCGATCGCTTATTCATTAACAATGAACACTTAGAAACTCTGCAAGAACTAATCAACCAATTGGCTTGACCAATCAAAACTGGTCAACTGTTTTAGCTGTTGGTGGAGCTATGATGACTATAAATAGTTAGTTTTTACTATATATATATATATATATATATATATATATATATAATTTGTCTAATTGTAAAATTAGAAAGGGATTCTTAACATATATCATATACAAGTTATTCTAAATGAAAACATAACAAAAATATCAATCTTTAATTATACTTAAAATTTATATAATAAAACCTTCATAATCTTGCACAATAGTATATATTCTCATTCTTACTACACTTAAACACTTTTTTTTTCTTATATATGCTATATTGTGAGATATTAGAAGTTTCAATTGTAATATTCATTATATTAAGAGAGTAAATTATGATAACAAAAATTACATTTGTAAACCTTTGAGAGTTAGGTAAAAACTTTTGGTTTTGATGAGGTATTTTTACCAAGAAAATATTGAAAAGAGAATATCTTTAAGTGGGAGAAAAATCTTGAAGAAAAAATATCTTCAAGTGGTGTAAAAATCTTGGTGTGGATTATCAAATGGTCATTGTACTCTAAAGCTTGAACAAGTTAAAGAATACAATACTTAAGTATAGTTTGGTTTTTGAAGTGTGGATGTAGACTGTCAAACCACATTAAAAATAAATTTGCAAATTCTCTCCCTATCTCTTTACTTTAAGCAATATAATTATATTGTTGGTTATTATATATATTTGAATTAATTTGCATTATTTGTTAATATTAGTGATACACCTAATTCATCCTCCTTTTAGGTGTTACAGTTTCTTTAATACTAGAACAACAAGATAGATTTAGAGTTGATAATAAAATGTTGCTTGTTCAAGTTATATGCCTAGGATATAATAAAAATGATGAAGAGAGTCATGGTCAATGCAATGAAAATTTAGCATGACAATTGGGTTTTGCTACCAAAGATAATACAATTGATTTTGTACACACAATGAATACATGTCTTTAAAAATTAACGACCAGTTTGATGATATCTCTATTGGGTTTCCTAAAACATATAAATACAGTGAAAAAAAGTAATTTTAAACTTTTTTAGTCTCATGGATCTCGTTAAAAAATATAGGGTTGTTTAGGGTGTGAGCAAAGATTACATAAAGATTAATTCATCTTTCTAAGGTTTGGCTAAGTCTTTGTGGCTAGGTTATCATAAGTCATAATAAGTTATTCAATTATCGATCTCCAACAATAATCTATACAAATCACCATATTAAAAATCTTTTAAACCTTTTAGAAGAGAATGATTAATATATGCTAACTCTTTTCTTTTCTTTTGTTTTAGTTGTATATGTTAATAAAAATATGAGGTATAAGATTCTATTTATATATATATAAAAAAAAAAACCTTATATTCCATATTAATTAAAAAAAAATCACTTTTCCCCTTTAAAAATATCACATATATTATTTAAAGATAATTATTAGAAATTTGTGCAATCAAGTCCCTACTTGATTTTTCTAAGTCAAGAATTGTAATCCCTTGTTATTAAATTTTAATCTTTAATTTCCAAAACTTATTTATAATTAAGTCATACTTGATTAATTATCTTGATTTAATTTCGTACTGGTAACTCTTAATTTGTGTGACCCATTAGGTTTCTAATATATTACCTAAAATATAAATCATAATCATAATAGGATCAAATAAATTAAATAATTTAACTCACTTTCAATTCAAAAAACTGATTGATTTATATTTGAAGATCAAACGCAACATCTACTAAAATGTCATGATCCTCCAAATATTAGAAAAGTCATATATAGTTTAACTTAACCTTTCAATAGCTAGTTTCTTAGTGTAATTATTGTTTATTTATCAAGAATGTTTGTATATAGATATTTAAGCATAGAGTATGTATGCTTTGTGAAATCATGTTTATTTTCAATATCATAATCATTGATTCTTCAAATAAGATTTGAGCCCTTTTCAAGTTTCATTTTGTCTTGCGCAAGAATTTTACAATCAATACTATTTAAAAATATGTAGAAAATTTTCTCTAATTCACTTACGGTGATGAATCCTCTCATAATTACTTAAATACATTTATATAGTTCATGTTATACCTAATATATGTCCATTTTTTACCTTTGATTAAGGGAACATATAGTTAGTATCAAAATATAACATTCTCTTTATAAGATAATTTAGTGATCTCAAATTTAAGAATCACTTACACAACTGTCACGTGAATCTTTCTATATATATATATATGAGTAATCTCTATTGGGTTTAGTATACTTGTTATTTTACAAGCACTTATTTATTAGTTCTAGGTATCCCTCACACATCACCTTATAAGAATATCTATTTCCTTTCATAAAGAAAAAAAACACAATGTGTATAAGTCTTAATAGCTCTGATTAATGTCCAATCTTAATAGAACATTGACTAGAAATATTTGGAACAATGCTTTGATACAATAAGATTCCTTATAATTATTATCATACCATGACAAAAAATTATAGGACTCGACGAATGTTTGAAGAAAAAAACAAAAATAAATGGAGCCGCCACTTGGTAATTAAAGGAAACGAGAAATCCTAAAACAAACACTAGTTCTAGAAATTCAGGCACTACGTTAGTTATGCTTAAGAAAAAATAAACATCACCCTTACCGTATCCTTTCAAATAAAAGAATACCTTCAGTATGTGTTTTATCTTATTCATGATATTGATTGCCTAACTTTATTTAAAAGTTTATTCATGATCTATTTTAATGAAAAATGGTGTCGGTCCTTAAGAATAAGAGACTCATTGATAAAACAAAAATTTGATGTTAATCCCTAAAAATAGATGATTTTGTTTATTTAGAAGAATGTTTTACGTTAATGCCTAAAAGTAGGCAATTTTATCGGTATAGAAAATTTTTGACATTAATCCTTAAAATAGGTGACTTTATCAATTTTAAGAAATCCTTAAAATAGGTGATTTCATCGATTTTATAAAATTCTTAGCATTAATACATTAAAATGAGATTTTGTCAATTATACATAAAGAATTTTGATTTCATTCAAAAAAAAAATTAATAATGAATCAGACTATCCTAAAACATTATATTAGACTTATCTTAGATTTTTTAAAGGGTTTTAGAATGTCGACCCATAAAGACCTTTTTAATATGGATCAAATCTTAATGGGTTTTAGAAACATGTTATAAAACCTTATATGAAAACAAGCAACATAATAATTAAGTTTTGTTTTTCTTCTTGTTTTAGAAATGAGGAGATGCCATAGTAAAATGAGAACATGGAAATAACATGTTAATTACAAAACTTGCATGAATACTAATTAAATGCAAAAAATTATTTTTGTTTTGTGAGAGGTTTGGCCAAAATGCATGAAATTTGAAACACATAGGAAATAAAACTCTAGATGACAATTAAATCCTAAGAATAAAATATTCAAATCTCATATTACTCATTCATACATCATCTAAACAAGAAACAACATGTCATAATTTTTTTCATAATCAAGGAAGCATGCAACACTTGAACTAGAGTCTTTTGCATGCATCATCATCTAAAAACAAAGCATATTTCAAAACCTTAACTTTATTATTCCAAGTCTAGGTTACAAGCAAACCTAAGAACACAAGTTTTGGTTTTTCTTTCATGTATTTGTCTTCTAATAAAAATCATCATATTTATTCTGATTTTTTTAAGAAATAAGAGGCATGAAAAACTTAAATAACACACAAAAACCCTAAAAAGCTCAAATTTAATTTTTTATCCATGCATTTTTCACATACTTAACCATCATATTTTTTGTATTTTTTATTAAAAAAAATCCAATGTCTAAATTTATCCTAACTAAGTCTAAAAACACCTTTTTTTTTATGTTGTTCATGTATTTTAAAATAAAAGGTAACATTATATACTATTTTTTCCATAAACCCTAAAGAAAGAAAAAGAAGAAAAAGAGTTGTGACTTACTTTAATGATGGTTTCAGCAGAATATGGATGTTTTATACAGGCTTCTAATGGTTGTTACAATGGTTAGCTAGTGGTGGAGATGATTATGATGGTTTTTTCTCTCTAAACAGGGGTTCCTCTTTTATATTTGGTTGATACTTTTTTTTCTTGCTTCTTTCTATCTTTTAGAACTCTTTGGTTTTAAATGAATTGATTTAATGAAAAAAAAACACATTATTTTCTTCCTCACAATTTGGGTTTTTTGGTGTTTGGGCATGGTCTCTTTATACCCATTATCTCTGTCTCAAGTTTGAATTCTCTCTCTTTATACCCTCCCTTTTCTTTCTCACTATATCCCTCTATTTATGGGCAGGGGATGGTCCTAGAACTTTTTTAGATGGGATAATCTTGTTTATTGATCTTATTAAGTCAATAGTGGCCATCCACCATTCTTGTTCACTTTGTATAACATGCTAAGGTTGGCTATTTTGGCATGTATTTTCTACCATCACATAGAGATAATAAGGTGGGTCTTTGGATGAAAATGAAATACAAGTGCATAGAAAGAGGTGGATGTGTTTGTTGTCATTTAATGTTCATGTGAGAAAGAGAAACTTGTATTTAAAGTTGGGCTAAAAATAGCTGCAAAAAAAAAAACAAGAAAAAATGCCATGCATGCGTGAGGGAGATGACAGTCGCACCATGCTTTTGAAATAGCATTGTTTGGTGCCTTTAACTTTCATTTTCAACAAGAAGCATAATTATATGTTCTTGTACTTGTTTTATTTCTTATGTTATTTTCATCTACATCAGTTGATATTAGAGCTCAATGATTCTTAGTGTTTAGTGTTGTGAGCTGAAATAATCATGGTTGAATCGTAAAGCATAACATGTTTGGTTAAGAGAGGATGATGAGGTTTTCCATCGGAAGAGAAATGTTCAAGAACTGATGATAGAAGAAATGCAAGAACATATTACAAAATTTAAAAGAGGTGTTCAAGAACTGGTGATAGAAGAAATGTAAGGACATATTATAAAATTTAAAAGAGATGTTCAAGAACTAGAGATAGAAGATATTCATATATGGATTGCAAAATTAAATCGTGTGTTGGCAAAGGTAAGAAGCCTTAAGAATTGTAAGAATATGGTATTGGAACTAAATTTTTTTATGATTCTAGTTCTTGTGTAGATTAGGATCAACCACAAAGATTCGATGAGGAAGAAACTCAAGATGTCATCGAGCATGAGGGTTGTATAAATCCTATAAATCTTTAAATTAGAATCTACAAGGATTCTCTCATAAAATGAAGAGCACTTTGATAGTCCAATAAAGTATAAGAAATTTTTGGCTAAAAAAAATCAATGGACCAACCTACTATTTATTATTAATAATCGAGTGTCAAAAGTTGATGTTTGAAAAATTTCAAGGTGAATTTGGTGTTGTCAATAAACCTAATTTCTAGATTTTTTTAATTTATTCAGATTAAATTTTAGATTTATTTAAGGGATTATAAACCTTTTAACGAGATAAATTATTTTTTTTCAACGTAATTCCATGAAATTATACAAATTATTCATAATAAATCAGAAGGAAACAACTTGTATTCATATTAATACATTTCCTTTCTAACAATCATATATATATTTCATAATTTATAATTTCTACGAGTACAATCTACTATAGGTTTTTGTTCAGAATAATATTCACATCATGATGAATCCTTATAATTAATTACCTCGTCGACATAGTGGATCACATCTTCTTCTAATCCCTTCTCGTGACCTCTTCTCAGACCTGATCTCTTTCATAGGTTCATAGGTCTATTTCATTATTCATAATTCGAGCTCTTACAAATTAAAAAAGATGTGTAACTATTTTGTTTCAAGAGAAAGAGGCATTCATTTTGTTACGTTAAAAAGCTCTTTTCATCATTAAAGAAACACTAATCATCTCCTTTCCTTGTCTCCTAATCAACTTTTTTTTAAAAAAAAAATAATGAAATGAAAATCTGATATCAAGAGCAAGCAACCTCTTCTTTTGCCATTGAAAGATGGTTATTTCATTAAAAAAAAAAAACTATTATTATCATTTTTCCTTTTTTTTTTCTTTTTTACATCAAAGAAAAAGGTAGACCCTACATGTATCAACCAAAATTTCCAATCAATTCCTTCGACCAAATCTTTCCTCTCTATGTCAATTAATTCTATCAGCTCAATCGACACTCCCAAGTCACGGGACAGTAAAGAAGAAAAAGAAGAAGAAGAAGAAGAAGAAGAAGAAGAAAAAGCACCACAAACAAACTTAAACTGTCCACACACCAGATGTTTGATAACATACCCCACTCGAAACTCCCTGTAAACTTTCCGCCCCATCGCCTTTGCCACCCAGATACACCTCTCCACTCATCCCAGACGGCCCTTCAAACAACCCAGATTCCACAATCCTCTCTGCGGCTTCCAAAGTACTCCCCCTTCTTGCATGCCTAAAAGCAACCTCCCTAATCTGCGCGGGAGGCAATATCTCTGTCGTTGCAGGAATTTCTGGTACATTCGATGGAAAATTAAACGTCGCCGAAGGCCCACGTAAACATAAAACAGCAGCATCATATGCTCTTGCTGCTTCCTCTGCGGTATTATATGAACCTAACCATATTCTATTTCTACTGTTTGGTTGCCTTATTTCTGCTACCCATTTTCCCCACTTTCTCATCCTCACTCCCCTGTAACGCCGGTTGTCATCCCTTCTCTCCCTCTTCTCTCTCACCATTTTTTTTCCTTTCCTTCCAAGAAGGCTTTTCTTATCCTGCCAAGAAGAGAGACGGTGGATGCTTATAAATAACGTCACGGGAAGTGGGAATCGGAATGAGTAAGAGGGTGCGGATGCCTGTATGATTGTCACGTGGAGAGGTTCTATCATATTGACTGAGATGGGGGCACGAAGTGCTACAAGATGCTTACACGTTGACGAGATTATTGTGACCGTCCATGCGCCTCTTTTTTTTTTTTTTTATAGTTATCAGGTGCTCATTGACTGGGTCAAATATATTCTTCTTTGCTACCAAACTTTATTGACGGCAGGACCTTTAATTTATTTTTCTTTTCAATGCTAAACACCACTGTATTTATCGTTTTTAAAAAAAAATAAAAAAATAAAAGAAAATGTTATCCGAAAATGCCATAATCATCAGCCTTTTGGGATATGGGAAAATGGGTATAAAAAATTGTAATTATAAAGGCTTCTTCTTTTGACAACATCTAAAGGCATTTTTTCCTGCGTTGGGAGAATGTGAGCGTTCATGTTTTGAAAGTGATGCATACCCATTTTTAGAGAAAACCTGATTATCTTTA
>Ga0325410_1001860_pt1 | contig 23473 bp, 8 predicted proteins | sample PopdelMetagenome_16_FD_206182 | JGI IMG/M metagenome (GOLD analysis project Ga0325410, IMG submission 206182) | Populus deltoides microbial communities from Bellville, Georgia, United States - Xylem-PdIQD-R3 | ecosystem: Host-associated > Plants > Phyllosphere > Stem > Wood/Secondary xylem...
GTGTTATACAGCCATTTAATATGTTGGTTTTGCACACAAAATCATTATGCATATGCAATAGCTACCATGGTGGGATCAAATCCATCATCTATGCTAGCTCTGGTATATCTTTGATCAAGAACTTCACCAAGTATAAGGTAATGAGATGGAAAAAGCACCTTTTGTTGCCACATTTAAAATTTTATATAATTAAATTTCTGAGGTTTTTCACCATATATCATTTAAGATATTAGAGAAGTTCTCCCTATCAAAATAGTGATACCAAATTTCTTACCGTGCACCGTGAAATATAGACTTTGAAAGATAAATTGCAAAGAAAAATAAATGTATTGTAGCAAGTTAAAAAATCTCAATAAAAATGATCCTACAGGTTATTCTAATTAACTGGGATTGTTTTTCTAGCTCCCCTTGTTATATATGTATACGTATATGTTAGGTTTAGACAGATATATTAAGTAAATATGAAATTATCCCATGATTGAACCTTGATTGTGGGACAGCTAAATTATTAGTTGTATTGTTTACAAGCATGCAAGATGAGCAGTGAGTGTAATGAATCGGGGACAAACTCTAAAGAATGCGACCTCTACATGTTTAATCTGTTAGATATTGTTTGACCTCTTACATCTACATCACATGGCTTTCAATTCCAGAAAAATTATTTTGCCCTAATACATGGATTTGACTACACCCTTTAATAATGGATGGATGGCGCTGTTGTGTTCCTCTTCTGATTCATATTTGCGTAAAGATTCAAGAGAAAGATTAAGAACTGCAGGAATAAATCAGTTGACCATGTACAACAATATCTTTTTAGAACAGAGTACAACATAAAAAACCCATAATCCCCCCTGCAATTTTCATATTAAAATATGGGTGAAATTAGGGTAGCAAGTCAATGGGAATAGCTGGGGGAGAGCACAATATTAGATTCTATATTAATTGAACAAATTCTATGTTAATTTTTAATTTAATATACTCTATTTTTTTGATAAGCTGGGGTATCCTGGTCAGCTTAATATGGGTGAAATTAGGGTAGCAAGTCAATGGGAATAGCTGGGGGAGAGCACAATATTAGATTCTATATTAATTGAACAAATTCTATGTTAATTTTTAATTTAATATACTCTAATTTTTTTATAACCCGAGGTGTTCGGGTCAGTTTAGGTGCATCACGACTATTCTCCAGATTCACTGAACACCCTACAAGCCCAATTGACAAGTAAAGCACCGCAAGGGTAACAGGCATACACAAAAATAATCAAACCCGGATACAGAGACAAAAAAACAAGACCCTTCCCTACTAGTCCAATACCTTAAGTGTTAATATACTTTATTTTGAATCTGAAAAGAAGTTGAGAAAGAAAGTATATAGTAGATATAAATGCATGGGTTCAAATGACACAAAGCAGCCGGGAAAGCCACCGGCCTGGTTTCCCGAGGCGAAGCATGTGACCATCGTATTGATAAAAATCAACGATGATCACAGTTGTTGTGTGGTCCCTGAAATAAAACCACCAATGTCAATAATTCTGAGGGAATAATGACATCTAACCAACATTTGTGTGAAGCTTTTTAAGAATAAAATATGCATCGACATCATAGTCCATCTACATAATTAACCTCAGTAAAGTTTGTGTCAGGTTTTTTAAGGATAAAATGCATCAAAATCATGATCCGATAGTCTAATGGAGCATATATAAATTGTTTTTTTCTTGGTAGTGAAAGATTAAAATATTCAGGTGCTGGATCCAAGGGTAATAGAAAGGCAATCTGCCTTTAGTATCGAATCCAGGAAAGATATGAGATTGGCTTAAAATATAAAAATTCGTACCATAAAGGTTGATGTATATAATTATTGGGATTATCAGATATGGTCAACAATCAACTCATGGTGTTTTCCGACTTGAGATTTCATTTCTTAGTTTAGTGTGAATCTTTTCACCAACAATTCCCAAATTATATTTATGTTTTAACACTATTTGATTACGCTTGCCATACTATGAGATGAAGCATTCTTTTTCTCAACTTAAAAAAATAAAATAAAAATTGTGCAGGCGTTGTTCAGGTTTTTTATTGTTTATAAAATTTTTAATTAAAATTTTCTTTTTTAAAAGAGGATAACTACTGCAACCTATAAGAAAACAATATTTTTATTGTTTTTTTTAATATTTTTTCAATATTGCTTCGGTTCACATATTCATTATTCCAAATGCATTTCAAGGTTTATGGAGGGTTAATTTTGTAAAATTAAACTATAATTTTTAAACAAAAAGTAAAAGGAAAGGAACCAATAGAAAAAAGGAATGAAGAAATGGAAAAAAAAAAAAACTTGAGGTGGTTCATTTTATATATATATATATATATATAGTACAATTAATTCTATCAGATCAGGTTTAACTTTTCAAATTTAGAAGAAATCGCCTGTTCATTTGTTCATTTAATGTACTAGCTAGAGGTGGATGCTATTATTCCATTTACACATTCTTTTCCTTTTTAATTTCTAACTTTTCCAAAATCTATGTTTAAGTTTCTTTTTAATTTTGACAAATCTTTAATTCAGAACTTTTCTTACAATAGTTATGTTAAGTGTGAAAATGTTGTGGATCCTTAAAAATTTATTTGAGTTATGGATTCTCTTCTTGTCCTTCTTTTTTAAATTCTAACTTTTCAAGATTTAGAAAGTAACGCCAATTCAATTTTAGGGTTGTTAGTTAGAATTAAATTGTTTTTCTACTATTTATATCAAAAATAAATAATTACATGTCGACTAAGTAAAAACAATGGTTGTTCATTGTCAAATAGAAAAATAAAAGCTAAAATAAATCAATAACAATGATTGATTAGGATTAAAGAAGATTCCTTAATGATAAGAGATGATAAAAAATAATTGATAAAGGAAGATAAAAGTCAATATTGATTGTAAGAGCTAGACGTCATGATCGACTAGGATATGGCAATTTACAATGAAGTTTAGAGTTAATGTGATTGACCAGAAGACAAAGTAACACTCTAAATAAAAGTCGGTTAAAGATTACACTAGCATAAATTATAAATTAGCTAGGAAATATATGATTGCTAGGAAGAAGAATTATTGATTGGGATATAAATTGTATCATGATTCATGTTGTGAGCTCCCAGTTTGCTATGAACAATTTGTATAGGGTTATGAAAAGTAGTTCAAATAATATTTCATCTTTATAACAATATAAAAAGGCTAGCCAGATACTGAAAATGATGGTCAACACATATACCTAATTTATTTATGCAATTTACCTTTATTTTGCAATTTATTATTAATTTATCGCTTTCTTTGATTTCATTTACAACTTTTATCTTTATTTTTTATTGCTTTTTTTTTTCATTTTTTTCCACACTATTTCAGTTGTATTTTCTTTCCAATCTATTAAAATCAAGTAAGTTTCCTTACATTCTGTTTAATTTGCGAGGTTGCTATCTTTTTCTGCTCGAGATTCAATTATTAATTGTAGTTTCTTTTCATTAGAAGGAAAAAATGAAGAACATATAACATAATTGATACAAAAAATATCTAATTGATCAATGAATTGGCATACCTAGTGGACCTCATTATCTTATCAAATGCTACCAAATAGACATGACCTATTTGTTAATATAATAACATATTCTTCATCTTGCCACCTAAACAACAAATTGGTAGAAACATCATTATTATTATTGATGAACAATCAATATAAGCAACTGATAAAGGCCAATTACATGTCCATGAAGAATTTGACAACCAATCATCAGCTTAGGGGGCTAGTTGAACAAGCCTAATTAGACATTCCACGAGATGATTTTTCATCATCTAACTCTCTTAAGTAGCAAATAGTTACACGTGGAAAAAGTCTTACTGCACCTATATAACTTATATGTCTGCCATTATTTTCAACATCATTTACTTCACTAGTTTTTAGAGGATATGATACTCCATCAACACAACAATATGCTTACCCTATTTTAAGGATTGATATTGTAGTTAAGTGGATATAACCTAAATTCAAATCAACAACCTATGACTTCTCTTGAAGGATCATTTTTTATCACTAAACACATTTATCTAATGCTAATTTAAAACCATGCACTATATGGTCGATCAACTCAATCAAATTTAGAATGAGTTAAGAAATAATTGATATCTTTGGAAGACACCCAAAAGGTAAGTTTAAGGTATCTTCCAATAGCAAAGGCTTTAATAGGGATGTATAAGAGTTCTTAACCACATCATGGGTATTACATGTCAGTATAACAAATACAATTGCAACCATAATAGTAATGAAGTACGATCACATATGAAGTACCACCTATAAATAAGTGTGCATGTATTATAAATAAGTACCAAATATGTGGCCCAACAACCTTATTTGCAGATAACCCAACCTTTTTTTAGATAATATAATGCCTCACTTGTTACCTTCCAACAAGGCAATATCAATCATTATCTACCTCAATGACATTTTATTGAATAATAATTAAGAGGAAGGATTTATAGAATTGAACTAGCCCAATACTTATGAGAAATGGGACTAGATAGTTGACATACAACAAGGCCTGCATACCATCATCTTTTATTTAAATAGGAAAATTGACTCCATTCAATTCTCATAAGAATAAAAATTGTTGATTTTAAACAATTTTTTAGAAAAGATAATGAGTCAATGAGAGGACATGTTACTAAATTTAAAAATTAACATGGAGATGGTATTGTTAATTTCTTTATGAAATTAAAGCTACTTGGTTCTTCATTAAAGAAGCAGACTTAGAAGGCAAGGTTAAATAAGTCACAACTCAATAATAGGCTAAGATAATTAAGCCTAAAAGACTTGTTGTTATTAATGGCATAAGAATCAACCACACTTTAAATGACCCTAACCTAGTAATGAAGGTAATGGTTTGGTTACAAACCACTAACATTTCTTGTACTTAGAAATAAGATGGAAGACAGGTCAATTATCCAAAATCTAATTTAAAAGAATATAATGACTAAACATATTGGGTTAACAGATAATTCAAAATCATACACCTTACCAAGAAAATAGGTTTTGGATATAGATAAGAACAGTCATGTGGTCAATGACTAGGGGTGATTATTTTCGGTTCGGTTCGGTTTTTATTTAAAAAAATAACCAAAATAAAATTTTAAAAAACTGAAAATTTTGAACCGAAATCGGTTCAAACTGACCGGTTTCGGTTCGGTCCGGTTCAGTTTTTTTAACATAAAAACCAGAAAAACCTATATTCAAACTGACCGGGTTTTTTTAACAATCTTCTCTATAGCTTCTCCAGCTTCTTCCCTACAAACCCTTCAATTTCAAAAGTCCAATTACTCAACAAACAACAAATCTCAAACATGTAATAACTGCAAGCAGATAAAATACAGCAAAGAACCATTCCATTATTCTAAATCCATCTTCAGTAACCATAAAATCGTCTCCACGCATTACAAAATGGTTATGAAAGAAACTAAACGACCAATATAAAAGTTAAACAAAAAAAGACTTTTAAAGTAAAGAGCTCTATGTAAACACATAGCACAGTAACCCATGATGTACAAAGCTTTAATCTTTCTTCTCAGCCTTAGCAGGAATTACATCAGGAGCTGCGTCAACCTTAAAAAAGGAAAAAAAAAGGACCCAAAACCGTGATGAGAGGAAACGAACATTGAAGCCGTGAAGATGAAGATTTGAAGCATATACTAAACCAGTCCCTGGGTTGTTAGATTTGAAGATGAAGATTGTAGCCTTGTTGAAGTTTTATTAGATGACTAGAAATCTAGATCTGGTCATGAAGTATTGTAAAGTGATGAAGAATTAATTTTTTATCAGGTCGAGAGTGAGAGAGGTTTAGATTTGAGAAGAGAGGTTTAGATTTGAGAAGATTTGAGAAGAGAGGTGAGGATTTGAGAAGATTTGAGAAGAGAGATTTAGATTTGAGGGCTGGGGAGGGGGGGCGGCTGGATGCAAGGGAATGCTAGGGTTAAGAGTTTAGATATGCTTTTATAGTATTTTTTTTTTTACTGAACCGGTTCGGTTCGGTTTTTTCGGTTTCAGGCTTACCAAACCGAAACCGAACCGAACCGGCTGATTTTTTAAAAATTCTAATCGGTTTAATCGATTTTTTTTACGGTTCGGTTTTTTCGGTTATTTTTTTCCGGTTTTCTCGGTTTAATCGGTTTTTTGATTTTTTTGCTCACCCCTATCAATGACTAATATCCTTAAACACCTTTTAGGTTGCTAAAACAAGGCACACAAGATCATCACTAATTAATGCTGGATAGGATGGCTAACCTTACATAAACTAGTAGTGTTATGCAATAATCATTTTTTACTAAAAGTAGGATAATACTATAAACAAAAACCTTTATGGAAAGAGTGAAGAAAGTTCCTACAAAAACATTATCTTCATTCACTTAAAATGTTGCTTTAGATATTAAGCAGTTGAGACAAATATCTAAAGAAGTTTCAATAAAGTAGACAATTGTATCATTAAGATAGTTGATAAATTTGTAAAAAGCAACCAACCATCTAATAACAACACTAAGGTTAGTACTAGTGTCAATTATAACCTAGAAGTCATCCAAAATAACAAATAAGACAAAGTTGTCCAACGTATTAAACTAACATTTGAGGAACTTGAATATAACAAACAAGTAATACATTATCGGTTTATGGGATTAATCCATTTTTTTCTTAAAAAAACTTAATTGAATAAATAATTTATAAATTTTCTTATAAAAAATAATTTTAATAAATTTGGTTAACCATGTGTAGACAAAAAAACATTATTAACATTTAAATATATTATTAATAATAACCAAATAAGTTTAAAAAATAATAAAAAGTATTTTTAAAACATATTCCTTCATAAAATAAAGTGTTCCAACATGATACTAATAAAATATTATGGTATGTGAGAATTTATATGCAATGAAAAAATTATAATAACAAAATACTTAATATGTTTATAAGTTACAAATTCACCATTACATATATTGTATGTATGTAACATATGACAATACCAGAAAATTGAAAAATATAAATGGAATCACTGACAAAAACAATTCATCGGTAGATTAGGGTGAATTGTACTGATATAATATTTCCTCGTTGTATCCATCTGTGTTTAACGAGGGAATTATTATGTGAAAAAAAATGAATAAATTATAGTGGGAAATTTCTGAATATTCCTTCCCACTACAAATTCAACCACCCTAATACTTAATTTGTCAGCATCCTTGTTTTGATTCAAATTTTATTGAGGATTCTCCACTTCAAGTAAGCAAAACTATCCATTTATTTGTCTAAACTCAATTTCAAAATGTTAATTTTTATTGTAATTTTTTTGTAATGTATGTATTTTGTTTGGGGTGTTTATATGTTTTAAAGCTTTTTCCAATCGAAACTTATTGTATGAATGTATGATCATATTAGGGTTTGTTTGAGATTTTATAAAATTGTTTTAGTTTATAAATTGATGAAATTTATTTCGAACTTGTGACTAAAGTGTTTTATGATAAAATAAATAATGGCTTATTTAACGAGTTCGTTTTATATTTTGTTGATTTTATTGTTGAGTTAAAATATATAGAAATTTAAATTCATGTAGATAATTGATAATGAATCAAGAGTACTATTAAAATAGATTGAATAAATTTGAGTTAAATCAATGTTTGCAAATTTATTTAGTTTACATAATTATTTAATACATGTTGTTATCTATATTCTATATAGATTTGTTATAAATAATGGATGATCGTTCATGGATGTATATATCGAGATTTACCCGAAGGGTTGCATATGATGGATTATTATGATAAAACCTCTTGGGCTACGATACCAGAAAATTGACATGTGTCTAAACTTCTGCATGTTGTACTTCATTGAAAATACATAGTTGACTGAGTATAGAATATATGAGCATGCCCATTATAAACCCAAAACTAGCGAAAAAAGAACTTTTATCGCATATAGAGAACTTAGATACTTCTCAATCACATTTAGACTACAAAGGTTGTTCACGTCATCAAAGACTACTGAGTACATGACATGGCATCATTCACATGATACAGTAGATAGAGTGATAGTGCAACCTTTTGATGGTGAAGCCTAGAAACATTTTAATAGGGTGCATCCTCGGTTTTTTTAGTGGAATCAAGAAACGTGCATCTTGGGTTATATATAGACAAACTCAATCCATTCGAGTTATTTGTTGCTCTTATTCTAGTTGGTTGGTGATACTCATGGTTTACAACTTGCCACCAGAAATGTGTATAAGATCGAAATTCATGTTTTTATCTACAATCATATCCGGTCCTAATAGTTTGAGTCAGAATATAGATGTTTGTCTTCGACTGATGATTGATGAGTTGAAGCAGTTTTGGTCATCCAAGGTTTTGAATTATGATGTATTGACGAAATAAATTTTTTAAATGAAGGCAGCTTTTATGTTGAATATCAATAATTTTCCTACATATAGAATGGTTTTTGGTTGGAGCATGCATGAAAAACTAGCATGTTTATACTGTATGAAAAATAATAATGCCTCAAGTTAACAAATGACGATGAAGCATTTTTTTTTTTATTGCCACCAACAGTTTTTACCAACGGATCACAAACACATAAAGGACTTCTTTGTTGGTAGAGTTGAAAGGAATGTTGCATCGCTATTACAGTCGGGTGAAGAATTGTATAATGTGGTGTTGAATTACATTGACATTGTGTTTGGTTTTCAATCCAGTAAGTAAAAGTTTCTTGATTTTGGTTTGACCTATAATTGAGTAAAGCAAGATATTTTCTAGGAGCTTCCCTATTGGAAGAGCAATCTCCTATGCTATAATCTTGATGTTATGCATATTAAAAAAAAAAGTTTGAAAATATTTTCAACATGGTTATGGATGTGAAAGGGAAGACAAATAACAGCACCAAGGCTAAAATAAATATATCTTTGTTTTGTCACTATAAAAATATAAAGTTGATTTATGATGGGTCATGGATCGCAAAGCCCAAAGCCAGTTTTGCCTTAGACAAGAATACACAATTATATGTTAACCAACTACTTAAGAGTCTATGTTTTTCTTATGGACATACTTCGAACATATCAAGGTTAGTGAATTTGGAGGATTACAGGTTGTATGAAATGAAGAGTCATGATTGTCACATGTTTATGCAAACATTCATTCCACTAGCTTACCAGGATTTATTGCCAAATAGGATATGAGATCCATTCACGAAGATCAGTCACTTCTTTAGAGATATATACTCCAACAAGTAATGGACACAACATATGAAGAGGTTTGAAATGAATATCGTCTAGACAATCTGCAAACTTAAGATGATATTTTCTCCATCATTTTTCAACTCAATAGAGCATTTACCTATCATTTATTGTCCGAGGAAAACGTTGGAGGCCTAATCCAATATAGATAGATGTATTCATTCAAAAGATTAAGGATTACATATGCATCGTAATTAAAATTCTATTATCTTTTTCTTAAAATTCAAAACATTCATTTAATTCCATAAAGGTACTTGTTCAACCTTAGGACAAAAGTAAAAAACAAGGTGCATGTTTAGGCTTCGATATATGAGGCTTATATTGTTGAAGAGATCTCAACATTTATCTCGTACGATTTTGAGTCTCACTTGAGAACAAGCATGACGATGGGAGGAAGTGCCTTCGAGTGAGAACTTATCAATAGTCTCTCATCCTGAATGACCCGTACAAAAAATTATTGTGTGAGGAAGATATTTGATAGAAATATAATTAAGACAAGCACATAATTATGTACTATTTGACTGCAATGAACTAAGACCTCTTATTTAGTAAGAATAATACTTAACATGTTGTTACTATTAAACAATTTATATCTTATAATATTATAAACTAATAGATTGTTGAATTCCTCATAGGCAACATCATTAATTTTTATTGTTCCAAAACTCATAACTGACTGAATCTCAAATCTTTCGATTACAAGATGAATAATTTATCATATGGTTTGGAACACATGTAAGGAATGTTTAATCAATTATTATGATCTATCATGATACTTAATCTCATTACATATTTCTCGTGAACTATTAATGATTGTAATTCATGTACCAAGTTTATCAATTAGGAGGGAATGCTAGTGTTACTTTGAATTTACTATGTTTGGGTCCTGAAATAAAGGTGAAGTGCTATAACAAATATTTCATCAATGAACATGTGTTTCATACTAAAAAGTATGGTCAAGGTAGAATGATATATAACAATGGAGTTTGTGTTAAGGGATCGACTTCTAATGAGTTTGAAGTTGACTACTATGAGAAGTTAGAAGCAGTTATTAAATTGTAATATCATAGCGAGCATAATAAAGTCTTTTTATTCAAATGATATTAGTAAGATACCACTAACAAAGGAATCAGAGTAGATCTCTATCATGGTTTGGTCGAAATTAATACAAAAGCTAGACTCTACAATGTTAACAATATCTTTGTTTTCACCAAGGAATGCCAACAAGTTTATTACACCTACATTCCATCTTTTAGAAAGGATCATTCAAGAGTTGATTGGTTATCTATAGTGAAAACCAAACCCACGGGTCGTGTCGAGGTTATTCAAGATGACAACAATGAGTTAACTTTGGGAGATTATGTCTTTCAACTTGATGAGTTGGTTGATCCATATCAATTCGACTATTCATGATGTCATTTTCAAACGGTAGCACCAATAGATTAAGTCTGTCATTGTATTATAGAGAGTTTTAGAACTATTTATTTCTCAATTACATGTTCATGGTGTCATTTTCAGATGGTATAACCGACGGATAAAGTTCGTTGGTATATTACAAAGAGCCTTAGAACTGTTCACTTCTCAATTGCACTGTTAATTAATATATTTACAGATAGAATCACCAACATATTGAAAATTCATCAATAATATTTGGGGGGGTTTTTGAAAATTTTTTGATTAAATTGAAAATTTCAACTAGATGTTTCAAACGGAAACACCACGGAAAAATTTAAAATATTAATATTTAATTGGTCCTAGGAACATTCATTAGTAAAGTTCCCCCAAATTAAAATATTATAATCCCTAATTTCATAACATACATGTAAAATACATTTGTTTGTCTTCCTCTATGCCTTCTTATGGCTTTTCTCCCCTCTATGTTTTCATCTTTCTTTCTCTTCTCTCTCCTTTCGTCAACTCGTTCTCTCACCTTCTCTTCTTCTCCAACTCAGGTTTGTCTTCTCCTCTTGTGTCCTCTCCTCAATTCTATATATATATATTTGTTTTTTGATATTTAACATAATTTAATGAATTTTAGTTTTTTTTCTCTTCTCAAGTTCACTCACAGCTCACATTAAAGTAAAATTCTTCTTTTTCCTTCTTTTTTTTTTTTTTTTCTTTTGCATCATATTTTTTTTTCAATTTTTTCTTCTCTTAATAATTCTATGAAAGTTGTTGGATTTTAAAAAAAAATTCAAGTTTTTTGTTCTTTAATGATTAAAAATCCTCGAATTAGGAAATTAGGGTTTATGTGAAATTTTTGCATTATAATATGGGAGAACATGGCGGTTTGAAAGAATTTCAAACTGCTGTAAGTCTCGGAGGTTGTGTGGGAGGAATATATTCAGCACATTACATCTAAGTGGTTCATACGAGGCTGATACTCCAGTGCGGAGATTCAGAAAAGGTTACAGCAGTTCGTGGATAATCAAACTCAACACTTTATAATATGTTGGTTTTCAACTTTTTTTAAGTTTTTTTAAATTTTTGTAATTGTTTTTTAAGGATACATATAACATCCAGTTGAAGAAGAGATATGAGGAAGATCATTCAACCTATTTGGATCTCGATCAAGATTTTTGGTTGGAAATAGGATCGTCCGGTGGACCCAATAGAAATTGAGTGTACAATCTCTCTAACACTACATTTGAGAACTTGCAGAAGGCTCATAGTGTTTCCACCATTGGATGCTCACGATTTTAGACCAATGAGTATAAGCTCGGACAACTCATCTTACTGATAAATATGAATGACTCACTGCTGAGACGGCCAAACTCCACCGATTGGTAATGGAGATGAGATCACATATTAATGGTACATGTGCTCCCCCTTACTATCCCCACGATCCCAACAAAGACCTGCCACCTCATCCTCATCCTGTAGCGTCTCTTGTCTAGATTAATTGTATTTGAACTTATAAATTTTTAAATTTATAATAAATATTTGACTATTATATTAATTTAATTAATTTTAAATTTTTTTCTCCTTTTGTTTAATAGATTTTTTTTAAAAAATTGAATTCATCACTGATAGGGTTATCAAAGGACTTAGTCCGTCGATATATTTCAAAGAGTTGGAAAAGAATTACTGCAAATACCACTATCACTATTTAATCACTAACAGAATTGTAAACAGTCTTTTTGTTGCTTATATGTCAAATTCACCGATAAAAAATTAATTGATGGAATTACATATAGTTTTTCTGTCAAGAATATATCATATTCACCAATGGAAATACTGAAGAATAAAGTAGGTAAGCTTTTTTCTTTTTAGCTTATTTTTGCTATCAGTAAATCCATTAATAAAATTATTATAAACAAATTCATTCACATATCATAAATCACCGATGAAAGTTTGTTTAATGTACTGTTTTTATCTATAAACATGTTGGTAAAATAAGTATTGTCAGGTACCAATAAAGTCCTTCCATAAATCAAAAAAATCTAGTAGCATAATTTATATTGCGGTGCAAGTACAACAAAACAATAACCTTACCATAACTTCAAATATTTTTTAAAATTTAATCTAAAATACTAACAAAAACCATTTTTTTCTGAAAAAAAAAAAAATTTATTGAGATCGATACATTGAATTTGAATACGATTGCAATCCCTGTATAAGGAAATTTCCAGTAACCGCAGAATGCCCGAGTATAATTCTTATCACTGAGCTAGGCTAGGGCTTGCTTTAGATGGAGCCCAAGGACAAAAAACAGATAAATATAGAAAAGCTAAACCGAAGTTAAAACCTATGCAAATGGGTTGGAATTTGGGGCCTGGTCCAAGTCTAACCAGTCTTGTACTATTTTGTTTAATCAATTGTTGTTAGATTATGGAGTACAGATTTAGGTAACGACAGCACATCTGGATTGTCACCTTTCTTCCCGAGCATAACGAGATGCCGATTGTTTTTTCCCCATTAATTAACAAAAATATGGTCTCCAGTGACCATTCAAGAAAATTAATTTCTTAGCGCTTATAAGTGACAGTATTGGCGACACAATGACCCATATACCTTAACATATTAATTCAAGAATATGCTTGATTATAGAAAACACTAAAACTTTTGGTGTTTCTTGTAAAAAAAAAAAAAAAAACCATTATCACGTACTCACAAAATACTGTGGATTCATTGTGCATTTTTTATTTTCTCATTTTAGCCATCAAACTTTTATTTTGGATGATTTGATCCTTCTTCAAGGCCAATTGCTTCTGATTTCTTAAGTAAATAAATTAATAATTGAAAGATGAAGGATCGAAGTGAAAAAATTGACATTTGATCCTCCATCCTTTACAGATAATGTCATTTAGGTACATTCAAATGTCAAAAATTTAATTTTGTTACACAACTTTATTTTTCTAATTTTTGTAGTCCATAGTTAGAGAGAAGAAAAAGGGCTCATCAGATTTCAGCGGTAAAAAAAGAGTTTTCGTTTACAATGATTCCTGAAAAAAAAAAGATTAATCTTGGATTCAACGAGTTTCATTTGATAAATGAAGTTTAACTTGGGTGTTATTTAACCCTAAAATTGCATGAGAAGGTAGATCTTTAGGTTTCAAGTTGGTTTTTTATTTTGCACTGATTTTGGGTTGTTTGAAGGCATAAACAAGTTTATTTAGATCTTCAGATAATTTTGTATGTCTTTTAGGCCAAAAAATGGTTGAAAACTACTTTTATTGGTTGAAAACCCATTGTCCTCCCACTGCCCTGTTTTTTTAGTGACTCTCCAGTCACTGGATTCTAGGTGTGAACCCCGGCCTGAAATCCTTAAACTCAAAGTTTAATGGTGTATTCCCAACCAAAAAATAATAATATAAGAGGAGAAATTTTATAATTAGGGGTGGACATCCCTAGGTAATTGGTGAAAAATCTCAAACGAAATAAGAAAATAAATATATAGATAAAAAAATATTAATGGTCAGAGATTTGACCGAAATAACATATAGTCATTTAATAGGGTGGCATTGTTGTAAATAGAGGAAAATCCTTTTTCCCTTTTAAGAACAAACTTGTCAGCCATTAAAGTAAAAATGCTTGAAAAAATTTTCTTTCCACTATTTTTATCAAAATTATCTTAATTTACATGGTATGAAAATGTGATTAAGTGCATCCTTCTTATTAAATCAAATTTAATTAGTGAACCTTAAAGAGAGGGGGGGTTGGAAGTTTGAGAATTTAATATGGAAAGTGTTTAAAATTTGAAAAGGAAGAAGAAATCCTTGGAATCCTTGCAAAAGACTCATTTAATTGGGTTATTTGGTAGTGGTAAGAGGTTACTTTTGCAATAAATACACTTAATTTCTTGAAATATGATGGGGGATTGAAAATCTCTAATTTTAAATATTGTTAGGGTTTATGTAAATTTTGATAGGAATGTCAAATTGTGTAGTTGTTAGTTAATTGGGGTTGGATGGCATGATTAAGGATGTAATTGAAGAGATTGAAAAACAATTTTGGGTTTAACCTTGACTAAGTGGTTTTGGGGGTTTGTGAACTAATTAAATTCTGGTTATATGTTAGAATGATACAAATATAGAAATTAATTAAATTGTGTAAATATTGTGTTTTGAATTATGTTATTATTCTTAACCTTGATTGATATGATGATGAAATTGTGTAAAATCATGATTGTGATTCATGTAGAATAAATTGTATGGGTATTGGTTTATGATGAATGTGTAAGAAGGGAAGTATGGAAATCAGTGAAATTGTTGTAGATGTTAGTGTTTTAATGGTTTTGTAATATTTAGAAATTGAATTAGAAACTTGTAATCAAAATGATTATTTATATGTCGTGTCTAGTTTGGCAAGTTCGTAAAATAAAAAAAAAATGAGAAAATACATGTTGGATGCATAAGGATAGTAAAGAACATGAAATTGCATGTTTAATGCAAGATAGAATTTGGAGGAAATCTAAATATATGGGCATTAAGTGAATTAATGAAATGTTTAGATGCTCAATGATAGAGTAAAGATAAATGATGATATAAATGAATATGTGTGTTAAAAAGATCAAAAAATGTTGACAGTAATTTGAGATGTTTATTTGAATTTAAGAAATATGTCGGAATTAAGACTCAAAGAAAAAGGAATACGTTCTGTAGAAGAACAAAGTAGGTGTCTATCACCTCACTGTTTTATTTATATAAATGTCATTCTTAAAATTTATTTTTACATTTGAAATGATTTACAAAAGGGTTTTCAATGCATGAATTTTTAAAAAGTATTAAGTTGGCTGCATGAGCAGGGGCTATAGGTTTTTTAAAGGAATTAAGTCTGATGCATGAGCGAAGGCTATTGATTTTTAAAAAGAATTAAGTCGGTTGCTTGAGTTAGGGTAAATTTTTAGAAAATAAAATTTGCCACATGAGCATTGTTTTAGAGAGGTTAAACCAGTCGTAAGAGTGATGGATATGTTTAATTGTTAACGTCAGCCTTTCTCGCAATAACTAATTGTGTTAAAGTGTATTAGGTACCCTAATAGGAATTAATTATGTTAGGAATCTTATTAAATGTAATGATGGAACTATGTTAGAAAATGTTATTGACCTTAATGACAAAACTATGTTTGGTAATGTTATTCACCATAATGTTGGAGTTTTTGGTTGAAATGGAGTCGTTCAAATAAAAATAAACTATTGTATTTGCTTATACATGTAGGTTATAATATATATATATATATATATATATATATATATATATAAATATATATATATATATATATTATGTAAGTCTAAGGTTTATTCACATGTGTTAATCTAGGTGGTTCGTGCTTTTTTTGCTTTTTAATCATCTTTTTTTTATCCTTTTATCTTACTGAATTTTTTTATTTTATTTTTTAATATTTAATTTATTAAAAATTAATATTCGTGATTTTTTTATATATAATGCTTTAAATCAAATGACTCTTGTATGGGTTTTATAAACTAACAAGGTTTGATACTATTTTTTTTACTTATTTTTGTCCCAAATCATAATTTGATATTGGCTTAGTTTTAGCTTCGATCGGTTGTATATTGATATTTCAAAGGAAATTGAAGACAATATTCTTCATTAATAAAAATAATTTGATTATGATGATAAAAAATGAATATTTTGTTTTGTTATATATCATTTATCATATAAAATATATAAAACAAATCTAAAATTAATTAGAAAAATATAATAAATTCTTATCAGTAATCTAAAAACCTATCATTTTGATGATAAAGTTTAAATATTTTATTTAGATTATTTTAATAGGATGATGTATAAAATAATTTTAAATAAATAAAAAATTAATATATTTATATAAAAAAATATTTTAAAAATCAATTTTGTAGCTCACAATCCAAACACCCCAGCACCCACAGATTGCATGTCTATGTGATAAAACCTTGTGCCTTTAATATTAACGACCAAACAACTTGACCAAGCTCAAGTACATTGGTTTTTTCAAAGACATCATCATAGACCAATCCTGATTCGTCCATGCAAAAGCCAAGGGATAGCTCTCATTCAAGATCGATTGGGCAGTACACAGCATGCAAGTTACATTTCGTGACAACCGAGAGTGTTGACCCAAAAGAATCGGACTGGCATTTACAAACTTTACTCTCAATTATAAATTAGGCACCCTATTTTTTTTCTTTTTCTTTTTTTTTCCCTTTTTGGGGCACCCAGTTTATATGCTTTCTACTTTTCCTCACCAGGCTGGATTATCTACCTATCTTTTGAAAATTTTATAATGTTTTGTTGAATAAAGAGAGTCCAAGAGAGTCTTGGAGGAGATATTTTAAAAATAGATAATATTATAAATTAGGCATCCTCTTTTTTTTTTCTTTTCTTTTTTTTCTTTGGAGCACCTAGTTTACTTGTTTTCTATTTTCCAGGCCACCTTATTCACTTTAAACAATAATTAGGTGGCACACGCTATGCAGCGGACTGACCTTTGTTTTGACATAAAAAATATTAAAAAAATAAATATATTTTTTAAAAATATAACATTCAGGTAATTGACTGGAGTGAGTTTAATAAACTCTGTTAATTTAATGATATTATTAGAAAATAAGATATCGACAATAAATAAATCAGAAAAAAACAATGATTCAATGCAAAAGATATTTGTTTGCCAATAGTATGAAAATATATCTTTATAATATTCCAAAAACATCTTAGTGATCTTATTTGTTAATAAAATAAAAATTAAATAAGAATATGATCATTTCATAGAAAGAAAAATAAAAAAAATGAGACAAAAATAGTAAAAAACTATTAACTTTTTAAATCATGATCCGGGTTATAAGACCAAAAGCATTGTATATGAAAAAATCATGAAGGTTAAAATCACATAAAAACAACACAAAATAAAAAAAAATAAAAAATACAATAAAAATAATGAATGTTAAAATTGCAATAAAAAATAAATCAAAAGGCAACAATAATTTTTAAATTTAAGAGTTAAATTGAAAAGAATAAAAACATTAACAAAAAGACAAAAATGAAAAGAACAAAAAAAAAATACACTATAAACTTGGATAGAATGGTGAAACTAAAAACAATGAAACTTTCATAAAAGATTCAAGGAAAAAAATAAAAAAAAAATCATAAGAATAAGCATCAAATCCTAAATATCAAAACATAATAAAAAAATGAATATACAACATTCTTAAACATGTTTTTCACACTGAAAAAAAAATCCTAGATGTAAATCGAAAAACTTATGCACGCATCTAATTAAACAACCCAATAACCATGATGTAAAGCAATGAAAAACAATTCATCAACAATAAACAAAAATTAAATTGAGAAACCAAGCAAAAAATAAAAATCAAGATATCTAACATTGCAATACGAGTAATTTACCTGATTATATTTAATAAATTCTTCCATCAAAATAAATGTTTAATAGAAAAACATATAAAATTTGTAATAGAAACCGACACATATATAGAATTTATTAAACAATACTTAAAAAACAAATGCAAGACTGCACATATGAAAAATATTATAAAAAAATCAATATTTAAAAGAAAATTTTAATCTATATAAAATTAAGAAAAAACCATAGCTGAATCATACCTACCTCAAAAAAAAAACACTCAATATCATTTAAAAATAATCACAATCTAATTAAAAAATAAACCCAAAATTTATTTGAAAAAATATGCACAAATAATGCATTATTTTTTAAAAAATTGAAAATAAAAAAAAAGAATAAAAAAAAAACACCTAGCCCAATAAAGCAATGGTCCACGCCTAGGCCTGCAAGGCCAGGCCCAAGTGCGGGCCTTTAATTTTTAAAATTTTAATGGGGCGCACGATGCATCATCTGCCCCAGATATTTCATAATAAAAAGGACATTTTCTTTGTGTCAGCAGACGACACATCGCTTAGAAAACCCAGAACCCGGCCACTATGGTGGCCGGAAAAACATGGTCCTTCATTTTTTTCTACTCAAAATCTCATTTTTCAACCCATGTTTTACCTAAAAAAACTAGAAAACACCCTAGAAACCTTGTTAAACTAATCCATAGCCACCAAAAATCCAACAAACCACCCCAAAACTCGAAATCCACCCGAAACAAAAATTCTTCTTAAGCTCAAATATATTTTTTTAGGTGTTTTTAAGGTAAACAAAATCACCTAAGCATAACCCCCTCATCATTTAAAACCTTTTGACATAAAAATCAATCATTTTAGTGGCCAGAATCTTCCCTAATAGCCATTTTCTCTTTCTAGGTTGGAATTCAGTAACTCCCTCTCTCTCCTCCCAACAAAAAATGACTAAAAAAGAGAAAAATAAAGTTAGTTACCAAAATATATTGTCTTGAAATTCAAGGGATTGATTACCTAATATATAAAAAAATATAGGGGATTAAAATTAATGTTTCAATGAAACTTTCAACCCACCTCACATGTTACCCGGGATTTTCACTTCAGTCCCTTAGCTTTCAATTTAACCCTCCCTCCTAAAAATATATGTATTTAAGGGCCAATTTGAGCTCAAAAAAGCCATATCGCGCAAAATAAAAGTTTGAGGACCAAAATGAAAATTACCAAAAATTGCACTGCTCCAATCCACAGTGTATTGTGAGAGAGTGGATAGTAATTCAAGCATAGTAAAAGGATGATGCCTTTTAGTTTATAGTTAATGGTCTTATGTATGTAAATTAGGAGTTAGGGCTAACACATAGTTTGGTTGACTTTTCATTAGAATTTAATTGCAAATTAATAATAAAGACATTGTTTTGTGTGGTTAAAGTGACATATAATCTCTAACAAACTCTGATCTGGTTGGGAATAGAAATTAATTAGAACATTTATAAGAATTTACGCTTCACAACATACTTTTAATTTTAAATCCTAGCAAGAAAAAACATGATATTTCCTCATTAGGCCGACTTATTTACCTATTTTTTGAAAATTTTATAATGTTTTGTCGAATGATCTTAGCTTCTTAATGCCAAAACCATATGACTATTCTCATTTATAAAAAATTACATAAGAAGTTTAAAATGCTTTTATACATGATAATAGGAATTCAAATACAGTCAAGAGTTATCTTCTAAAATATATAAATGTTTATTTATAGCATTCAATCATGACTGGTTTAGTTGACAAGATAAGGAGAATCCAGAAGAGTCTCGGAGGAGATATTTAGAGTGATTTGAATCTTATGGTTATCATCCCTTACAAGCTAATAGGAAGAGAAACCAATATTAGCTTGTCACGAAGCTAAAAAAACCGTGTTGAACTAAGTCTCTTTGTAAAGATTTCATCAATTTTATTATAAAAACCAATAAATTGAAGGGAGATATCCCAATTAGCAGCTTTCTCACGGATAAAATGAAAATCAATTTTAATATGTTTAGTGTAAGCATGAAACACAAGATTAGAAGCAAGAGCAAGAGTATCGTTATTATCACACTAAACAGAGGAGCTGTAGGTAAAGAAATATGGAGTTCTTTGAGGAGCATACGAATCCAATAAAGCTCAGCATTAGTAATACGAATCCAATAAATCATACCTTGAGATGAGACCATTGGAAAAGGTCTAGGGGACTACAATTCATCCTCATTAATAAATGTGTTCCCATTAAACACAACATGCCGTGAGATTAACATTTTTTTTAGTTACAGGATCCAAACATTTATATCCACTTTGATAGGAATCATAGCTTAGAGTTATACAATGTTTGGATCTAAACATTAATTTGTGAGTTGTATATGGTCGTAACAATGGGAAACAAGCACAACCAAATGTTCGTAGAGAGGTATAATCAGGATACTTACCAAATAATTTCAGATATAGTGTTTGATTATCAAGAGTGTAGGAGTTAACTATCTATTAATGAGAAAGATGGATGTTAAAAAGGCATCAAACCAGAATTTAGTGGGAAAATGTTATTGAGCTAACATAAATAGTCTCATTTCCACTATATAATGGTGTTTGCACTCAGCAACACCATTTTATTGGAGTGTATGAGGACAAGTTAGGCAATGTTGGATTCCATTAGAGGTTTAAAAAAAATGATTGAAATTGGTTTGACATGTATTCTCCACCTCTATCCGATTGTAAATGCTTACTTTTACAAAAAAAAATGGTTTTCAACTAGTGTTTTAAATTTAACAAAACAAGCAAATACATGAGTACCAAACATCAGTATGAATTAACTCCAAAATAAAGGAGGAAACATGAGTAAGGGTTAGAAAAGAAGTTGTTTACCTTTGCCAAATGGACAAGGTTCACAAAAATGCATTTTATTCATTGGTTCTTTAATAGGTAAAGAATGTTTGTTCAACAACTGAGATACATTGGGAGGATATGCACTTGTCATAATCTTTTCTCTTAGAAATCTATTTGATCTTTTATGGAGGCTAAATATAAGGCTATTGCTAATTCTGTTGTTAAGCTAAGATAATCCACCTCTTTATTTTATAAATTTGGTTATTTATCTTTTTCTTCTCCTATCTTATAATGAGATAATCTTAGAACAACTTATCTGATAACTAATCTAATCCTTTATTCATGTATCAAACATGTTGAAATTGATTTTATTTTGTTTATGATATGATTATGAAAAAGAAATTATAATTTTAGTTTTGATGATTAAATAACATATATTCATATCAAACCATCAAGCTCTCTCTATTTTGCTTTTTTCCGATCCTAGTTAGTTGTGTGTTCTTGTCCATAATGAACTTGCAATAAAATATTAGAGCCAAATACTTCTGAGGAGGTCCATGAGACTTCCTAACAATATGTGGTTACTGATTAGCTTCCATTGCATTTGAAGTTGCCTTGTCATAAGCCCTAGTTTATAAGAAAATGAAGATGAAATTATATGTTAGCTTTTGAAAATTATCAAGAAATGAGCGAAATCCTTCGGGTTTAACTTAATAATTTGTTTCAATTTATTTTTTATAAAGTTATTATGGTCTCAAGCAAAATTACCCAACATGGTGCTCAATTTTTTAGTGTCTTTTTTTATAATATAATTAAATAAAATATAGTTTCACAAAAAAAACAAAGTAATTAATCCTCATGGAATCCATGACCTAAATTACGGGTTTAGTGAGTTAACCTTAGTAACTTGGGTCAATCTAATATATCGTTATTTTAATGTTTTTTAAAATAAATATCATCTTGAAAAAAAAATCAAACCATATTTTTACAAGTCATATGTGTTGCCTTTTGACCAACCAAGTTGAGGCAAGTACTCTCAAATAATTTAATTTGACACCCAGTCTAAATAAAGATTTAGGTCTGGTGGTTTAAAAGTTAACCTGCTTGACGAGTGTAATATCATTGTCAAAGAATTTTTTTGTTGTTATGACTTTTTTTTTACAATTAACCATTTTCTTGGATCAATCTCCAACATAGTAAGAGCCAATTATATACTGATTTCTAACTACTATACCAAAACAAAAATTGATTATATAATTATAAGAATATTAAAATGTATAATTATTTGGAAAACACTTAAGTTATTATATATTGTTGATTTGCTATAATATGATAAGGTTATGATGCCCTCCACTCTATTTTCCAAGCAAATTGTTGAAACTCATATTCAAAATAATATTAATTAAATTACTACTTCGTATGAGGAATATTAATTTATATTTTAAAATATTTTTTTGATTATTTTAATATAATAATATTAAAAAAAAATATGTTAATAAATTTTTAATTAAAAAGGACTTTTTAAAAAAAAATCTTGCACGTTACCAAATGCACATACACACACTATTCCTTAATTTCTTGGTCGTGATTGGCCAAACAACTTGATCAAAGACGCAGACTCTTTTCTTTTCTTGTTTTATTTTATTTTATTTTATTTTATTCCTTTACATGCGCTGGAATCCAAGATATTTTTGAAGGGAAGAACTGTTTAAATGAGAGTTCACGAACTGTTTAAAAGCGTCAATATGGACCAAAAGTTAGCTGTCACTTTGACCAAATTCAATTTGAATCCATCCTTGAGATTAATGTTTCGGATCTCTTCCAGCTTGCAAGCAATCTGCCATGGGAGAGACATCTTCTCTTTTATTTTCTTTGAACAGCCGAATTTCCATTAGAAAGCGATCAACCATAGGCACAAAGCCTCAACCTCTCATAAAACAGGTAAATTCATGATAAAAATGGAGTGCTTCGACAATTTCCTTTTTCTTTCTAGAAAAAGCGATTTTAACCGAAAACTTATCGGGGAAATTTAGCTGAGCTAATCTAAAATACAAAGACATAAATTGTCTGTTGAATTTATATAATTTACTTTTGGAAAGAGAGGTAGCAAGTATCTCTGTCCCTTTCAGCAAGCATGGAGCTAATGCTATCCTTATCTGCTTATAAAAGGGATCCTTCTGCCCTGATAAATATCCACGCTATCTACAGCTACCCAGCAAGAAATTTAAGTATGTCAAAATTGTTTTCTCTATGTCTGCTCCTATCAATATTCTTCATTGCCCACTCTACTGTTCCTCCCTCTTCAACATTTCAGTATGTCAATGAAGGAGAGTTTGGCTACTACAGTAGTGAGTATGCTCCAGATTATCGTCCACTGCCCCAATTCACTTCCCCATTCCAACTTATGTTTTATAACACCACCCCTAATGCATACACTCTAGCTCTACTTATGGGTACTAGGAGGTCAGAATCAACAAGGCGCTGGGTTTGGGAAGCCAACCGAGGCAACCCA
>Ga0325410_1001861_pt1 | contig 23470 bp, 7 predicted proteins | sample PopdelMetagenome_16_FD_206182 | JGI IMG/M metagenome (GOLD analysis project Ga0325410, IMG submission 206182) | Populus deltoides microbial communities from Bellville, Georgia, United States - Xylem-PdIQD-R3 | ecosystem: Host-associated > Plants > Phyllosphere > Stem > Wood/Secondary xylem...
ATGCCCATTGAAAAAAAATCAAGATAAACAATCATCTTCTGTCACAAAAATGGAGCTAGTGGCTGGTAGAATTTGAACCAGCCAGCTGGCTAACGTTCGAAACAAGGGTCGCCGCATAATTAAGGAGGAGGAAAGTACAGAAATGTCCATGTTATTATAAAACATTACGGGGGCATGAGAATCTGATAGTGCGATGACAGCACGTGGGGTCTGAAATCCGTGTCAGCTGGTAGCACGTGATTTAAGGGATTGATCTGGGCTTCTTTTATTAAGGGCCGGGACCAGATTCTGCTTGGGTCCAAACTGCATTTTGGATGGGCTAATTAATAAATTGCTGGCTGCATCAGTTTTGGCATCTCGAGGTCTATATTATTAGTTTTTTTAATTTTATTCTTAAACTATCATATTATTGATAAATATTATATTTCTGTTTGATTTGATTGTTATATTAATGGATAAAACTTTGAGTTTTAATAAAAAATCATCCTAAAATTTATTATTTTTTAAATATTTTAATTGAATTTTTTCCTGATGAAAATCCAATTCACTTTTATAAATAATTTCAAGATTTTCTGAAGTTGGAAACTATGATCTTTTAAGCTTATAAGAAAATATAAACTTAATAAATTATGAAAATTATAAAATAATCTAGAATCATCTCAAAATTTTATTGGAGCCCTAAATAAGTAATGAAAAAATCCAATAAATAAGAAGGTCATGTGAATTTATATAGGTAATTTTAATATGGTTTTCAAAGTTTATAAATGTGTGGTTTCTAAAAATAATATATTTTAATCTTATTTGGGTGCAATGCATTCGACCATGTAAGTATTTTAAGAATCACAAAAACAATAAGCAGATAAAATGCTTATTTATTGGATTAATTTCTATTTTTTATAATTTCATAGATATTCAATGCTTAAGGAAAATTCTTAACCTCAAAGTTTTTTGAAATTATCTTTGCAAATAGAATGCATTTTATTAGCATATATGAAAAACTTCAGCTCAAAATATAAAAAAATAAAATTTTTTTTATAAGAGTTTTTGATAAATAATAACGATTAAATTAAATAGAGAGACAATGTTCGCCCAAAATATGATAATTTAAGAATAAAATTAAGAGCATAAACCTCAATTAAACTCACATATCTCCATCACAAATTCATACAAGTATCATGTTAATAAAACATTCTTTTCAAGAATTAATTAAGATGAGATATTAAAATTTAATTAAATATTATGTATTCATAATAAAATATGTTTTCATTCTAATATATTTGTTTTTTCATGGGAAGTAAATTATATATTTTTATTTTTATATTATATAAAATAAACCATATAAATACATATTAACGCAACACAATGTTTTTACAAGTGATTAAGACACCGTTTTTTTGCATATAAGTATGTTTTAAAAGCAGTTCATCTTAAAAAAATATCAAAATAATGTTTTTCAATAGTTTTGATATTTTATGTTAAAAATAAAAAAAATCTAAAAAAAATATATTGATGTATTTTTAAATTCATTGCCAAGAAATTATTTTTCAAAGAGAAATAAATAATAGTTCACCATTAAAAAATAACAGTTGGATAATGAAACATATTAATCAATATAAAAAGAAATCAACACTTTTTTTTTTTTGGAGAAATAACAAATCCATACAACTTTAGCAGCAAATTAAAAGAAGATATATTGCATTGCTTTGCAATTCCAGGATGTATATTTTTTTAAATAAGAAGAAAACATAAGTACCATTCAATCAATTTGACTTTTTTAAAAAATTTATTAAACTAGATGACTTTCTTTTTCTAATTTTTTCTTCAAAACCATGTGATTCTAATTTTTTTTTAATTAAAATAAAGTTATTTTATTTTCATCTAGATGATGAGCACACAATCCATGTCTTAAACCGGTTTAATAATTCCAAATGATCAGAGGTTAAATTTTCTAGAACAAAGGTACCATTTTCATTTCGGAAAATCTCAAGATACGTGAAATAAACAAATTGAATCAAGAATTACATACAAATAGTTACAAAAATCACATGGCAAAACACAAATTTATAGTAGTAATTAGGTAGGAGGAAGACACACACTATGTTTCAGATGAGGGAAGATTCCACTTGAACTTTCTGTCATAAATCCCATTAAAGCCATACCAATCACCACCCCACTAGCCATGCCCCAAAAAACCCTCCCCGATCTCTTCTTTACAAGAACCTTGACCATCTCTGTCTTCATCGATGGTGTCTTCTCTTCTATCAAACTCTGAAAAGCATTCTCTGCCTCCTCAAATTCAAACGAACCCGTTTCCTCAGAGGTCTGATCTCCATCTTCATCAAGACAAGACTCATCTAACTGGTCTTGGGTTGTCACTGTCATTAATGGTGTCGCCTCTTTCATCAAACTCTGAAAAGCATTCCCCGACTCCTCAAATTCACACAAGCCCGTTTCGTTAGAGGTCTGATCTCCATCACCATCAAGACAAGACGCGGAGCATGAAACATTCTCTAACTGAACTTGTGTTGTCGCTGTTTTATTATTGTTGTTCCTGTCATAGAATGCAGTTTCAAGGTCTGATAACCTCTTGCCTATTTGTTGCAAGCGGTACTGCGGCCTTTTAGAGCTTGATGTTGTTTCTGCCGACAAGAGATTTTTCAGAAAGAAGAATCTTTGCTCGACGTCTTGAATATATAGTTCAGACAATTGAGTCTCGGCAGGAAGAGAGAATACTTTGTTGGTGAGTTCATGTTGAAGTTCTTGCAGTTTTTTCTGCAACATTGAGGATCGTTTTGCCATGGTTTTGGGGGGTTCTTCCTCTCCTTGTTTATGGCTTGTTTTTGGTGATGAGGATGCAACAAATTGGTGGGGATTTCAGTTATCTTGGGAGGTTTCTTTATGGTGGCTAGTGGCACCGGACACGTTAAGGGAACGGTTATCGTGTCGTGGGAAGATTTGTGTCCATGCCATGCGACGGTTGAGACCTGAGACTAGCTTTTTAGGCTTTCATCTATCATCAAACTTGAAAAAGTGTTTGAAATTGTAGTAATATTTATTTTTTAAAGTAATTTTTTATTTAAAAATGTATTAAGGTAATATTTTTTAAAATTTTTAAAAATGTATTTTTAATATTAGTATATTACAACAATAAAAAGAAAAATTAATTTCAAACAAAAAAAATAAATTTCGATAAAAAACTGTTTGGAACTGCGTTCTTGAAGGCACCTGGGTGCTATTAATCCAATTAATTAAGTGCTATAAAAATAAAAAATAATAAAACTTCGGGAATTGATCAAAGAAGATTTCATTAATTTTTTCTTTCCTCTGTTTTATCAATTTACCTAAACAAATTTGCAATACAACCAATGAGAGACAACGAGAAGAAACATACCATGTGGCTAAAACACACAATCAACCAACCAAATTGATATATCTCCTCTACCCGAAGACAGAAACTTGATCTGTTCTCGGAACTCGGATTATTGGAATTTGAATCCTTTCCGAGACTTGAAATTGAAACTTGAAACAAGGAATTAGTAATCATCCTGAGCTTAGTCAAGAGAGGCTTGTTCAGTTATGATGCTGTAATATTCTTGGCTAGAGAAAGCGCCCTGATGTCAGGATTTTCTTGGAAAAGAAGCATGCTATTTCTTCCAAGCTCACCCATGCCTCAGTTTCCATCACCTTTTATGTTCAGTGTCTACAAGAAAAGCCATCTCAACACCAGGGACATACATTCCACTAACCCATCAGATCACAGAGAACTCCATTGAACTTCTTAATTACCAAAAGATTTAATTTTCCATCAGATCACAAATGAAGAGTAGTTTCTACTTCCTGTAATTGAAATGATTCTGTTTTAAGAAAAATAAAAACATCAATAATGCCTCAGCCTAATTTAGAAGTCTGTTTTGCTAGACTTAAGGTCTGTTTGAGAATGCGCAAACAGTGTTTTTTTATATTTTGAATTTTTTTTATTTTTATTAAAAATAATTTTTTTTATATTTTTAAATTATTTTGATTTACTTGTATCAAAAATAAAATTTTAAAAAAAATATTATTTTAATATATTTTTAAATAAAAACTACTTTAAACCATAATTATTATTATAATTCCAAAAACACCCTTCCATTGCTTATTTTTACTACCATATCGTGGTTTGGAAGTCCAGCAGTCACTCAACTCCAGTAAATACCACGGTGCCTTTTGTACTAGGAAACCCAGAAGACACAAACGGATGATGTTCTAAAAAACAAGAAAGGATGGAAATCAACTGTTCATACTTCCTTGGGGTAAATTACAAAATTTTGAAAAAAATAAAATAAAAATATAAATAAGACCATGTTAATTGACAAGAATATTTTATAATAACTTGATTTCCAAAAAAAAAATGGTTGGAAATTCGAGCCTTCAAATTTTGCATTTGCAACCGCATTCGGGGTTGCAAATCAAGCAACTTGTAACAATTTTGCAATCAAATTTCGGTTGCAAATTATATTTTAAAATAAAAAATATTTAATTCCAAATAAAATCAACAAATTCAAAATTAATATAAATTATATATTCAATTATTTAAAATAACAACACAAGAAATTAATTATACCCACAAATATATGAGCATATATAAACTCAATCTTCGAAATAATAAACTTAAGTACTATATTATTATTACTATTCTTTGCTAAGACTTTTGTTTAGGATGATGATGTTATTCTTGGCCCGTGAATGCCTTAATGTCAGGATTTTCTTGGAAAAGCAGCATGTCATCTTCTTCCAAGCTCACCCATGCCTCAATTCCATCACCATCTTTAGTGTCCATGAAATGAAACATATTATGACCAGGGACAGCCACTGCACTAAACCAACCAGGATTTCCCCAGCCAAAATCTACTTCATACACCGGCATCCGACACCAGCTATTAAACATATAGAAATCTGCATCGCTTCTGTGAAATGCTTCGATCATCTCAGTCTTGGTGTTGACCACCGAAGAAAACAAGTCATCATCACTTGAAATCTTTGCAGAATCTGTTACCCTCTTCCTTATTCCATCGTGAACACGATCTACAAAGTGATGAAGTTCCACTTTGTTCTCATCATCATCTGCTGTGAAACGTGCAAGTGCCGGGTTTGTAAAGTTCCCACAAGAATTATCTGGTACAGGCATTGCAGTCTTCCCTCGCAAGTTGAATGAATGTACCAAGAGGGAAGGCCTTAACCGACCATGTTTCGCTCGAGCCATCATTGTAAGAGCCTTCCACATAATTGCTGTCACGACCTCCACTCGTGTCGGCTGGCGCGATCCATTAATATTGGCACTCGCAACAGCCTTCAGTTTCGATATGGCTGCAGTGTTAAACACAAACCTCTTCTGAATCTCAGCCTTTTTCTCTCCAAAGTTTGGGGTAAAAGTAGGTATATCTCTTGGTGGGAAGAAGGAAGCTAACTGGAAACTTGGGGTACGTACTTTATCAACCCCTAATCTAGCTGCAGTAGCCCAAGCATTAATGAATGCAAATACTGAAGTTGCATCGGCCGCCCTGTGTTTGATGCATACACCAATGGCCACCGCACCACATTCAAACATGTTGAACTGAACTAATACTATAGGGCCGTCTGCAGGTCGATGTGGAATTGGAGCCAAACGATTCCGAAGCTCGGTCTCAATTTCTCCTCCTTCAAGAAGTTGTGAGAGGAAGCCACTTACTTGGGTTTCCACATATTCAGCTCCCTCGTCATTACAATCAATTATGAGACTGTTATCGATGTATCTTCCAGCAAAGGGGTAAAAGATTGTTAAGGCCTCTGATAATGATTTTTGCAATTTCTTGCTTCTTTCAATGTTGTCTCCACCAGTACTGGATGGGTAGTAGAAAATGTTAGGTAAATATAGAAGAGGTGACTGAAACATACTTAGCCATGAAACTTTGTAGTTTCGAAGGTGGGAAGGAGTTGGAGATGATGGAGTTATCAACTTTTTAGATAGGATTTGAACGTTCATATTGGAATTCTTTTCGAGGTCTATATCAAAACAAGAAATAATCAGAAAAGAAAAGAAGAAAGGTTGAAAAATATTGGCAGCTTAATTTATCTGGCGGAAGAAGAGGGATCATATATATATATATATATATATATATTTGAAATCCTTTCACCCCAAATACACAATTTACTGTAACATCTCAATATTAAATATCAATTGATGTTCAATAATGTAAATTAATTCGTCTTGGGTTTTTTTATTATTTAATTTTCAGTTGAGATTATATTATTACATACGTCAGTTTATTTATAAAAGGCAAGAAACTGAATAACCGAATCTATGCAATGCCGTTAGAGAATTTCTTTAATTAGTTGTTTACGCATAACTGCCTATATAAAAAGACCAATGACTGGGACGGAAAGAGAGTGGACTGTATCGATAAGGAACGTCAGTGATGCAGTCGCCATTTAAGCAAGAGATTGCAGGAGCACTGGCCCGACCTCATAAACAATTCAGATTATTGGATTACCAAATTAATTCAAAAATCTAATTAAGTTAATTCTTTTTTAAAATAAAAATATTCTTTTAAAATTAATTTTAACTCGGATGGTTTTAAATCAATTTTGACTAGGTCACTAATTAATTTATTATGTAACCCAAGTTTAATCAAATTAATGTTAAAATTAATTTAAATTAAAATCTTGTTGAATGAGGTTCTAAATAATAAATTTATCAAATTTATATGTGAGCTGAAATTGAGCTTAATAATTATAATTATAATTAAGAGAAAGAAGGTGGCTATGTTCACATTGATAGGTCAAGAATTGAGTATGAAGTGAGTGTTTGAGAGTGTGACACTAGTTATTTTTTAAAGTGTTTTTTATTTATAAATATATTAAAATAATATATATTTTTTTGTTTTTTAAAATTATTTTAAAATCAATACAACCATAACAATATATTTAGAAAAAGAAAAGTAAAAAACAACACGGGCAATATGAACAGAGCTGCTCATGTCAGGCAGCAGAAGAGAAGCTCAAACTGGCAAGTAGCCAAAACATTGAAAACCTTTCTGGACACTGAAATGCTGTATTGGCCTTCATTAGTTCCATTATTTTGCTGAAATATTGTTACGGTATCACCTACCTTGACACCTTTATCCCTCACAAAACTAAGCCACTCCCCGGTGATTACAGGTTTTGGATACCCTCCAGAACGAAGGGATAGCTTAAAGCTCCACGGTTTACCAAGAGTGTCGATTGCTTGGAACTCAATTTGATTTGAACCTTCAGGCACTCGGAAAAAGTGTAGACAACTTACAGGAATGCTCAGTCTATTCTCTAAGTCAGTCCGAGACAAACTTTTTGAGAAGATCTTAAATGGTGGTTCCGCTGTTGTGACTGAAAGAGAATAATGAGGTAATAAGTAGTCAAGTTATGCCAGATTTCGAGAAGTTAAACTAGAATTGGAAGTTGAAAAATGCATGATGAAAAAAGGGTTTGATAAAACTTTAAAAGTTATTTTGAAAATCAAAAGTAGAAAAATACAAAACGAAGTTCTTGAGTTTTTGAATATTTTATAAAATAAAAGCTTTTTTATATTTATACATTATATAAAAAACTGCCGCCACAACTAAAAACTATAACTTTTCTGAACACATACTACAAAACTCAAATGATTAAGGATGAAAACCGATCAAATTAATAGATAATTTAATTATTAGAATGATTCGTCTTGGATAAAACTGGGCTCAGTCCTTGTCTAGTTTTAACCGAAGCCCGTTCATCAGCCTAGTAAACTGTAAGTGGACCTTCTTGATACCTGGGCTTGTTCTTTGTAATGGTAGTTGATGGGCGGAGTCTTAAAGTCCATCACCAATAAATCTCATGTGCCCAATTCTATATTCATACGTGAACCGTTTTTCTCCTACTCCAAAACCTAACCTTACCATGTACCTCTACAGCCTTACTCACCAACGAGCCACCGGAATCATCTCAGCCATAAACGGAAACTTCTCTGGCGGCAAAGCACAAGAAATCATAGTCGCTCGCAGCAAAGTCCTCGATCTTCTCCGCCCTGACGAGAACGGTAAGCGCTAAATAGTTCTCTCTGTTGAATTTTTCGGTGCTATTCGCTCAATAGCTCAGTTTAGACTAACTGGTGCTCAGAAAGATTGTATTGTTGTTGGTTCTGATTCGGTTAGGATTGCAATTTTAGAATATAATAAGGAGAGAAATGTCTTTGGGTTTTTTTTTGATAGCTTCATCTGACTTGGCAACACTGTTGAAGGTGTATTCTGGAGCTTGGATTGTTTTATTAATTTGTTAATTGCATGATTAAATTGTAAATGTGTGATGGTAAAGGTTTGTGAGTAAATTAGTGAACAATGTGCGTGTGATGCATGAATTTTAATTTAGTACGAGTCAGAATAAATAACAATATATATATATATATATATATATATATATATATATATATTTTGCATGTATATGAGCATTAAAAACTTTGGCCTAAAATAAATGTTTCACTGGGCCTATATGCATACCTTTTCAAATAAACGATGGTGAGAATTTATCAAATGACAAGAACTCGGAATATTCATGGCAAGAGCTCAGAGCTCAGAATATTCTAAGCATGTGAATAAATTTAGAAAAACACAAGTAGTAATTTTTCATCTTAAAGAATGTGGATTTTTTGTTAAGCACAACTAATTCAGTGCTCAAATATGTGGAACCAATATCAATTTTGGGATTTATAGTTTTTTTATATTTTTAGGTGGCAACTCCAATTCTTTTATCTTCTCTACATTTTCCGAACCCAGTAATCCAAATTCTCGAGCCATTGCGATGTCCAACTAGGTACGACAAGTTTAAATTGCGATGGTAAGAGAAAAGGAGACATGGAGGAGGCAAAAAAAAAAAAAAAAAAAAACTAAATTCTCATCACCTTAAAATTTAATTCTCAACAAATTAAATGTTAAATAATAAAATTAAAAAAAATCCAACATACAAAAAAATAAAATAGTAGCAATTATAACTAAAAAAAAAACTTGAGCCTACTTGGGATAACCCGTCAAACCTATAGGTCAAATTATGAGATCAAGATAACATGATAAAAAAAAAAGATAATGATGAAATATAATTTTTTTAAAAGCCAATGTTAAATTATGAGATGAAAACAAGATTAAGTCTAAAAAAAATTGATGCCAATCCTTGTTAGCTTATGAAACTCGTTGCCGGCCTATTTAATTGGAAGCATCAAATATGAAAAAATCATAAAAATTAATTCTTAACAAATCAAATATTGAAGGATGAAAATAAATAAAAATTAATAACATATAAGAATCTCAAGAAACAAAAGTAACTAAAAGGAAAAAAGAAAAGACGTGAGCCTACTCGGGTTAACTTATCAAACTCACGGGCCATGTCATAAGACCATGATAACCATATAAAAAACACAAAGAAAATCATGAAACATGTCGCAAGTGTGCGGCGCCGCGGCGATCGCCCTCCACACTCAATAGTGTGTGTTGTCTGGAAAATATAGGGAGACAAGGAATTTTTATCTTTTTATTAGTGAAAAAAAAGAATGGGAGTCGTCACCTAATATTATGGTCACTAGGAACCCTAACTGGTTTCAGAGATCGGGTATGGAGACTGGTTGCGTAAAGGGAAGGTATTAGCACCCCAAATACACTCTACCTAAGATAAGCTATATTGTTTTATTTGTCTGATCAAAATCTAAGGTTTGGTCGCATTTTCTAATTGTTGGTCTTGTCTGTCTAAAATTCAAGAAAAGCGCTCCTAAAAAAAGAGGTTCTTATCTTAATGGGGTAAAACCTAACCGTTCTATTATCAAATAAAAAAACTATCTTTTTAATATCGAGAGTACGTTTTATGTATAAATTCGCAATCTCGGATATTAAAAGAAAACAAAATAATTTTCTTGGATTTTTTGAAATATTGGCCAAGTTCTCGTGACTTTAATAAACTGGTTATTAAAGCCAAAATGCATGCTAAAACCTTTTTTTTTTTGAAGTTTTCTTTGTTGTATGAAAATACGATATGAGTTTTTTTTATTTTTAGAGACTTGGTCGTATGCATGAAAATAAAAACATGTTTTTTTTTTAATGTTTTGACGAAAACCGGGTATTTTAATACCGGATGTATATTTTTATTATGTAAAAATACAAATCAATTTTAAGCAAAATTTAGTAGAAAAATACGCGGAAGAGTTACAAATTTTCAAAAATATTTTTTTTGGGACCCGGCCCACTCATTTTGGACTGGGCCGGACAATGAACAGTGGAGCACTCTCCACTGTTCACGCAGAACAGTGGAGACAGTGCAGCGAGGAAGAAGAAGAAGATGGAAGAAGGGCGGACCTGCGGTGGCTTCGAGGCTGTGCTGCTAGCGGTTGCTGACCGGAGAACGGCTTGGACGGTGGTCGGCTTTTCTTCTTCTTATCTGCGTTTTTTTTCTTTTGCTTTGTTCTCCTCTATTTCGGTTTTTTTAGTGTTTCTTCTTTTGTTTCTCACGGTACAAGGGCTGTTATTAATGACGGGGAGGATGGTGGCAGCTGGCGGTGGCGCTGGTGGCGGCTATGCTTACAGCAACCGGTGGTTCCTCCTCCTTTCTCTCCTTATTTGTTTTCACTTCCAAGACTTGGCAATGGCGTTGGTGGTGCTGCTGTTGCTCTTCTTGTTCGTGTAAAGGCGCATGCTTCTTCTTCTTGTTCACGGGTGTTACAGTAAGGAGAGGAAGGTGGTGAGAGGCTGGCGGCGGCGCTGCTCCAAACGGTGGAGAGAGAGGAGCACCTGCTGGGAACCCGAAAATCCTCCCCTGTTTCTGCTTCTTTCCCGCTTGCTTCCCTCTTTTCTCAAAAAATCTCCCCCTATCTATTTTCTCTCATCTGTTCTATTTCTCTTATCCCTCATTTTTTTTTTCTTCTCTTCTATCTTGCCTCTGGTTTCTATTCCTTTCTCCCTTCTCTCATCTCGCTTCACTCTCTGTCACTGCTCTTCCTCTATTTTTGGACGATGATGGTGCTGTCGGTGGTGGCTGGGAGGAGCGATGGAGGCACTGGTGGAGGTGCAACGGTGGCTCTTCTCCTCCCTCTTCGGTCTTGTTCTTTCACTCTCCTTTCCCCCTTCTCTTCCTTTTTCTTTTGTTTTGCCCGAGCTCCTCTCCTCTCAAATAAACTCTCCCCCTTCTTTTCTGTTCTCCCTCCCTTCTATTTATAAGCGGGAAGATAAGGTGCCCCCCTGCTCTATCCCATCGTGGTGCAGGGGGGGAACGGGCTGCCTTACCTCTGCAGGGTAAGGTGGCCGGTTGTGTTTGCAGGGCATGGTGTCCCTCTCTTTTATTGTCACGTTGGCAGGGTATGGTTGTGTGGATATGGGTTTTGACAGAGTTTTATGAAGTGGAAGGGAGAGAAAGTGAGTGGGAAAAACATTTTCAAAAATCTTTTTCTTCCTTGCCTTTGCATGCGCAGGGAAGAAGAAGCTGCACCGTGCCGTTCAAAACGGCATCATGCAGTTTTTTTTTTTGAAGAATAGGAAAAAAATTTTGGGAGTGACCCAAAAATGAGTCATGACAAAACATATCTTTTTTTTTAAATCAACGTCGAGTAATAAGAGTAAAAAAGAAAACAAGTAAATAAAAAAGATGGGAACCCATGTTAACCCATAAAACTTGTGACTCGGGTCATTTGATTAAAAACATCAAATATCAAAAAACTATGAAGTCTAAACTTTAAAAAATATAATGTCAAACGATGAAATTGAAAAAGAAACATTCAATTACAAAAAAATTTAAAAATCAAATTTTGAAAAAAAAAGGATGGGTAATTTTGGATTGAAGGGCTGAATTAATAAGAAAAACCAATTTTACAAAAGAATTGAAAGAAAAAACATCCAAAAGGTAAGGAAAAATTTTTAATTATTTTTTAGAAAAAAATAAATATTTTGATTAAATGATAGAAAGGCAAAAATTAAAAGTTTATAAAAAATTCCAAAAACAGAAAAACATTAAACAAACTCACACCATCATTAACTTGCATCAGTTAGTGTCACTCAAGAACCCACCATCATTAACTTGCATCAATTAGTGTCACTCAACAACCCACGTAAATAAGGTTTTTTAGGGTCTATTTAGAAACACGATTTAAATTTTTAATTTTTTTTATATATTTTTATATATTAATTTTAAAAATAATTTTAAAAAAATAAAAAATATCATTTTAATATATTTCTAAATAAAATATACTTTAAATTATAATACCAAACAAGTTTTAATATCTTCAACACGAGACCGCCCAAAAATAAACAGAAGCCCGATTTGTTAATAAGGCCTTTAGCTTTTATATCATACAGAAAATAATAAGCATTTTACCTTCAAGTCCTTCCATGGCTGGGTTTCCCAAGGCACTAAATTTATGGTGGCTATAGTAAAAAATAGGGTGATAAACAGTCATGTAAATGAAGTTTATAAAAAAACTAAATATTTTGATTAAATGATGGAAAGGAAAACACCTTAAAGTTTATAAAAAAAAAATACGAAAAAATAAAGAAAAAAAAAACTAGAATCAAATTTAAAAAATAAAAAACTTAGATTAAAAAATTAAATTGAAAAACAAAACAAAAATTTATAAAAAAACCAACAACAAAAATAAGAGTTCAAATCACAAATAAAAAGAATAAGGATTAATACTCAAATATCCCAACAAAGAAGATCAAGGGATGAGTAAGAACAGAGAAAAAATAGCTCCAGCAAAAATCTACCCAGAAACATCGAACACGTGTATCTAGTAGAGGTTAATGATACAGCAGAAAATAACAAATCTTTTTATCCTTTACTTTCATCTGCATAAAAAATACACATATTCTAATATTTTCAGACTTGTGTTTTTTCTTGAAAGATAGCCAAGATTAATACTGGAATTAAAAGAAGATAACTCTGCAGAGAGCATACTTAAGCAGTTGATAGACATGACACAACCATAGCAATATGTTTAGCGAAAGAAAAATAAAAACAACACGGGCAATATGAACAACAGAGCTGCTCACGTCAGGCAGCAGAAGAGAAGCTCATTCCAAATTAGCCAAAACATTGAAAATCTTTCTGGACACTGAAATGCTGTATTGGCCTTCATTAGTTCCATTATTTTGCTGAAATATTGTTACGGTATCACCTACCTTGACACCTTTATCCCTCACAAAACTAAGCCACTCCCCGGTGATTACAGGTTTTGGATACCCTCCAGAACGAAGGGATAGCTTAAAGCTCCACGGTTTACCAAGAGTGTCGATTGCTTGGAACTCAATTTGATTTGAACCTTCAGGCACTCGGAAAAAGTGTAGACAACTTACAGGAATGCTCAGTCTATTCTCTAAGTCAGTCCGAGACAAACTTTTTGAGAAGATCTTAAATGGTGGTTCCGCTGTTGTGACTGAAAGAGAATAATGAGGTAATAAGTAGTCAAGTTATGCCAAATTTCGAGAAGTTAAACTAGAATTGGAAGTTGAAAAATGCAAGATGAAACATTGTTTTTTTTTATCAAAAAAATTAGGATATTCCTTAGATTACATTACCTGAAAAATGCCTATTTTTAATTAAAAAAAAACATTTTTAACCATTCATTTTCCACCAATGAAAAAGAAATGAAAAAAAGAAAGAGAAGCCAGTAGACTTTAACATCACATTGATATTAGGACTTTCATTTCGTTGTGATAAGAACAGAAGTTCTGCACAAACAAGAATTATAGGAGAATGGGGTCCGATTAAGCTTGGCTCTAGTGATTAAATTGGTATCTCTACACGTGCATTTGGGGGTGTTTAAATGTATTATCTGACTCAACCTAATAAATATGGATATTACAAATAAAAAAAAATTAAGAAACATGGGTTGTGCGGACAGTCAAGATTTTTTAAACCTGATCAATCCGACCCAGCTCGTATACCTTATATTTCTTTTGTATTTATATTTAATAGTTTGTGGATTGAATAATTATTATTATTTTATTTAGAAATGTATCGACTTTAAAGTTTTTATTAGTGGACTTCCTATTAGATTCCTTTAGCGTAACAAAAATGAGCTTGTTTCTTCGCTGGAGAGGAAGATGGAGATAACTAGAATTTAATGGTGGTGTAAAGTATGAAAATTAGAACTAACATTAGGGGTATCATGACACCTATATTTTATACTACAAGTCCACTTCTAAATACGAACTAATAAAAATTAATAATATAAGCTCAACATGTAAATATATGTAATATTCACAAGAAATTTTAGCCTAATCCAATATATCCAACCCACCCAGGTTCAAAACAAAACTAAATTAGTCGGGTTTAGAATTTATAAAATATAAAAAATCAGATTGGATATAATTATAAACTCAAACCCAAACTAATTATATTCTAGTACACTCAAATACCATGCCATAATTCCTCACGTGTCTTGTTAGACTATTTATCTAAAAAGAAATGAGAATACAATTTATGTTCTAACTTCTAGCACGTGATTCTTAACTCAATACTGACTAGTTTGTCACTTTAACTCAAAATGACATGTAGTTTAGGAGGTTAATAAAATTGAAAGCCCACCATGCAGCTCCACCGCTTCCCTTTTCCCCATGACAGATGACAAGAAGAGGTGTCTGTAGGGATAATAACCAAATCTTATGCAAGTCTGTCTTCAATTATTCAAATAAAAATGAGCATGGAGCCGTTTTTTATACATGGAGATGGAGGTAAGTATAGGTGGATTAAATTGTTTTACTTTTAGGGTATAATAATGAATATGGTATCGTTTGAATTTATATATATTGAAAACAATGAATTAATGCACTTCTAAGGTCTAGCTGTTTTAAAAAACAGCTAAACTGATTTAATAAAATGGTCAGACCATTTCTCAAAATAGTCAGACTATTTCTCAAAATAGTTAGACTATTTTGGCTATTGTCCCTATTATAACCCAACGGTGTGCAGGAAGAGAGAAAATATCATTTTCATTTCTTTTTCCTTTCACCTTGAAAGGCTATAAAGTAAGCTTTAGGAGTGAAAAGAGAGGGTTTTGAAAGATAAAAAAACACATCCATACTAGAAATTAAGAAAGATAAAAGAAAGGGAAAATTAAGATAGATAGAGAGAGAGAGTGTGTGTGAAGAAAGATGAGGAAAAAGAGAGAAGCCTTGGAAAATTTCAACTGGTTGATTTTCGAAATACATCTTGTAACCAAGTAAGATGTTTGGAACCCCTCTATATCAATTTGAACAAGAGTTAATTGATTTTGAGTAAAACCTAGCAAAAAATTGAATTATGGTTCTTGTGATGAAATTGGAGGGAAAAGTGGATTTCTTTGAAATTGAGTTTCTAGGATTCTTGTAGGATGTAATAAGAGTGGAAACATGTTGAAATAACAGAGAAATGATTTTGATTGAGTTGAATTAATAAAATGATGAAGTGTTGAATGGTTGGGCCAAAAAGGATGAAATTAAAAATTGTTTGAGAAAATTGTAAATTTTATGGAATTGTAAAAAATTAATAAGAGTTGAAGGAATCATGAATTTGTTTGTAATTAATGATTAGAATGTATTGATGAAAAACCTGAATATAATAGAATTATAACAAATGGTACAATAAATAAGGAGTATGTTGTAATATGATAATAATACTTAATTAGAAAACATGTCAACACAGAGGAGACCGTTGAGGTGATTCAAAGAGCTGGTGGAGCCGTTTATAGTCAGACAGTAGGTAGGTACTCCGTAACTTATGGTACTTTTCCTTATAATTCTCTGAAAATTTTACTTATGAATTAGTTATCCATGAAAATGTGAATAGTGATATTGATAGTGTATATGGAAAGAAAGATATGTAAGTTGAGAGAATTATTTGGTATTCATTAAGGAATACCGGATTATTGGCTTCCGAATAGAAATGCTAGAATGATTAGCAATTAAGGTGGGTTTGCCAGAGAAACTGGTTTTCGTGAGGAATATTGAATCATTGTTTTTCAAATGTGAATGCCGGATCAATTGATAATTAAGATGGATATGTTGAAATAATGAGTACTCAAGAGAGTATTGAATTGTTGGCTTGGATAAGGAAATGTTGGAACAATTATTTGAGTTATAATATTACAAAATTTGTTTACGGTTGATTAAATTTATGTAAAAAGAAAATTGGATAATAATAAAGAATGAATTAAAATATTGCCTAGATAAAAAGTTGGTTATTTCATTTAAGTGTTGAATGAGATATTAACTTGTGACTTAGTATAACTTATTGACTTTGTTACAGGTAACTCGGGGGTTCGCCGGGAGTAATGATTAGTTGTTGCTTTTGTGTAGATTTAGGAAATTGTGGATTATTAGTTGTAACGTGGACTGTAATTTTGGATCCTCTATTTTGAAATATAGTTTACATATCCTCAAATTAAACTACCAATTATCGTCGACTAATTGAGGTGATATAATGTATTTATTATTTAAAACCTATATATGCGAATGTCTTGCATGATTATTATATTTGTCATTGTAATTTGAGTAGTAACTATATATATATATATATATATATATATATGCACTTAATCAAGTGTTCGTTGATGTGGAGTTTATTGTAAATGTTTTGATGTTTTTGTTATCATGATAGATGTGAAAATAATAAATGCCTTAGTGACATGAATTGAAGAGAACAAATTATGAAATGATGGATACAAAAAGATGAGATTCAGGATGAATGAATCAGAAATGAGGTGATGAGTTTGTGGTGTTTGTGATTATAAAGTGTTATTATATGTGATATGATTTTGATATCGATACTTGGGATGACCCAAATATAAAGGAAACTCAGTTGAAATTTTAGTAGAATATTAATAAGTTAGAAATATGGATAACGTTATATTGATCTTGTCGACCAATTGCACTATCAAATAAACCAGTTGACCGTTTCATCGACCAGTAAAAAAAATTACATTGTTTTCAGACTTAATATAAAGGAATTTATAGCCAGATATTGGGGATGTTACATCTTTAACCAAGAAATCAATATTAGATAAAGAACCCTTCAAATTGCAGAATTCGCACATGTTTAAAGAGGTTGCACAAATATATATAGAATTTATTATCAACAATAAAAGAAGAAAAAAATCAGTGGAATATTTGTGTGAAGGTTGAATAGGAATCTCTTTGGTTAATCAACCTAATGAAATACTGGAATAATCAGCTAAACAAATGACTTTTATTTGGACAAATCATGAACTAACAGGAAACTGGGCTAGGAAGTGGTTACATTCAAATATGAAAATTCTCTTGAGTAACCCAAATAAGCTGCAAACAACTGCGAAGACCGCTTCTACAACATTTCTAGCATTGCAAGAACTCAACAAGGGGTTCAATTTGAGAATCTAAATCAGCATCCAAAATTACTGGATTTGATGGGAAAAGCTTCCACGGATGGTGATGCATTATGCTGTTTTGACAAGGAGTTGGAGTTTAGGGTCGAGGTTGTCTTCTACAATGCAATGGAGTATTTGAGGCCACTTTCCAATTAATTGTACTATGAGGGATGCGGCTGCCCCAATGTTGTAAGATTTATTAAAGTACTGGATTTGTTTTTAAATGCAAATAGTCTTGCCACCGATAGGAGTAGTATGTGTTGTGCAAAACCCAAGCAAACCAAATAGCAACACAAATAAAAGGGACACAAAATATAACATTGTTCGGCAAAGCCTATCAAAATAGAGATCAGCAAAGCCTATTCCACAAAACTTCATTATCAAAATAGAGATTACACTCACATACCTAACTACCCAAAACCCGGTTAGATCCAAGCAACCTCCACTACATGACTACTAGGCCTTATAAACTACTATTGGGTAAAACTAGACGAGAGGGCAACCCTTTCACAAAACCCCCCATGGGGCGCACCAGAGAATTCTACTATCAGGATTTGTGGTTGCCACTACACACCATAAATATTGGAGGCACACATAAACTACCCACAACACATTCTATTTATACTAGCAATAAAGTCCTTGTTTCATTAGAAAACATACTTCAAGTCCAACTTTAACAAGAAAAGTCCTTATCCTAAAAAAAATATATCAACACATTACATTCTTGTTTAGGACATCACACCATGCAATTACCAATCTATCCTAAACCAATCCACCAATTTAAGCCACAACTCAAGAGTAAGATATAAGTTTAGCATAAAATTTATGACATTACTGATAACAAGGTACATAATTAAAACCCATCAGATGAACTGTTTCAGTGCAATCAAACAAATTACATGTTATACTTGCATAATGTTTGGCTGAAAATCAATATCATAGCTTGATCAACATGTCTGGTGGGAATTTTGGTAGACCATCCAGGTCTTAGAAGGTATCAAGAGTCATTGATGCATACTTAAGAAGATAATGGTGGGAATTCTACTATCAGGATTTGTGGTTGCCACTACACACCATAAATATTGGAGGCACACATAAACTACCCACAACACATTCTATTTATACTAGCAATAAAGTCCTTGTTTCATTAGAAAACATACTTCAAGTCCAACTTTAACAAGAAAAGTCCTTATCCTAAAAAAAATATATCAACACATTACATTCTTGTTTAGGACATCACACCATGCAATTACCAATCTATCCTAAACCAATCCACCAATTTAAGCCACAACTCAAGAGTAAGATATAAGTTTAGCATAAAATTTATGACATTACTGATAACAAGGTACATAATTAAAACCCATCAGATGAACTGTTTCAGTGCAATCAAACAAATTACATGTTATACTTGCATAATGTTTGGCTGAAAATCAATATCATAGCTTGATCAACATGTCTGGTGGGAATTTTGGTAGACCATCCAGGTCTTAGAAGGTATCAAGAGTCATTGATGCATACTTAAGAAGATAATGTTGTCATAGTTCTTGCAATATATACTTATTACTTGTATTTTATACCTCTATAACATAAGTAGATTGGTTGATAAAACCAGAACGTGAAGAACTCAGCTATGATTATCATCCTTTCTAAAGTTGGGTACATAAGTCACTGAAGATTCTCTGTTGTTTTCTGGCTTTCAGTTTGACAATGACTTCTAGCAGGGAAGGGGTACTAGTTTTTATTTTGTCCAGTGGGCTGAGTTTGAGAATTTTGATTTGGGAGATTTACGCTTCTAATGGCTGGTATTCGTGGCTAACCTTTTGGGGCAGATGGTGCAATTCGGGATTCAATATCAAGTTGCCTCTAGTATGAATGCAAAACAATTTGGTTCAGAATAGCATTCAGTAAAATACTCTACAGCCAATTCATTTCAACACATGCACAGTTGAAAACATTGCCTAAGTTAGGAAAACGATTTGATTCAGAATAGCATTCAGTAAAATACTCTACAGCCAATTCATTTCAACACATGCACAGTTGAAAACATTACCTATGTTAGGAAAACAATTTGGTTCAGAATTGCAATCAGTAAAATACTCTACAGCGAATTCATTTCAACACATGCACAGTTGAAGACATTACCTGTGTTAGGAAGTGGCTCACAACCATGATCTACAGGATCATGACTATTCAAAGAGTGCTCCTTATTCCCGGTATGCATTTGTTCTTCCTGGATTCTATCACCAAGACCCACAACTTCACCAATCAATCCCATAGATCCAGAGTCCTCTTCCATCTTGTCATCACCATGAAACGTTGCTGTCCAGAAAGGCAACCAAAATAAGGTAAATAAACAGCCCTTAACTTTTAAGATAGTATATCCACATGTATCTAAAAGAACATCAAGTTGTGCACCATTTCATGGAATTAGAATCAAATTCAACAGGGAAATGATGACATAGAACCTCTCGAACCAAGATCAAACACACATCTTCCTTAAATTCACTAGGAGCAATTACTGCTAATCAAGATCTGCTATAAACTCATCAAAATCTCTCATCTAACTGCCTAACCCAGAACTCCCAACTTGGCATCTAAGACTACAAAACTCATGCAACCCCCAGGACTGACAAAAAACCTCTTATGAATTAGTTCATAAACATCGCTGGTATAACGAAAAGGTTACGATTAAGACCATAATTTTTTCGATTTATACCAGGGAAGTATTTTTGTAAGTCTATAATAGATAGGAACCCTAAAACAGCTTATAGAATTAACATATTCTGAATTTTTGAAACGGAAAGAGAAATTACCGAGCGTGCTGTTCTGAGAATCCGACATGTCGGCAGTCTCCAATTCTTATCAGCTGGTTCTCAAATTCTGAGGTTTTTGATGTAATGGTTTTGCCATTCATCTTTCCCAGTTTTAAAAATTATTTAACTTTTTTCCAAAGTGATTCCTTTGTCTTTTTTATGACGTCATTAAAAATTGTTTTATCCAACGTGGACCTATGAATAGCTGGGAGGAAAAAAAACCGAAAAATAATAGAACTTAAAAAATAAAATAAAAAAATAACTGCAAATTTAAACTAAAATAACCTAGAAAAAAAAAGATTTAATTTATTTTTATTTTAAAAGTTTAAAATTAATTGAACTAAGTCACACAGTTCAAATAAATTTACACCAAGTTAAAAACCATAAATATAAATATTAAAAAAATTTCTACCCTTTATCACACCCTTATAATAATAATTATTTTTAAAAATATTTTTTATTTAAAAATTTATTAAAATAATATTTTTTTATTTTATAAAGTTTTTTAATTAAAACAATTAAAAAACAACAAATAAAATAATTTAAAGCAAAAATATTCTAATTTTTTAAACAACACAGTCACATCACGACACCAAACTAAATACTATTTTAATTTCATGTAGTATTTAGTATTGTGATAATAATTATTTTTTAAAATATTTTTTATTTTAAAAATATATTAAAATAATATATTTTTAAAAATTTTTTGTTACACCTAAACGATTAAAAAATAAAATTGTTTTTGCTAATTTGTATAAATTGCAATAAATAAAAGAAAGTGATAAATTGCGTAAAACTTGTAAAGAAATTGTATATATAGGCAACCCTTGTTTTTAGCGGCTAATTTGCTAAAAAAACGCATAACAAACAATTATTGTTCTGAATTAAACTATACATGACTGTTTATTAGTAGTATAAACACCTTCATATCAATCTTTCTCGGAGCTTATGGTTTTGCACGCACTACAAGTAATAAGTAGGAGCTCGAAAAGGATGGTATCTTTCCATCTTTCTTAGAATTTTTCTCGTGCGTCTAAGATGTTAGTAATTTTTATTAAAAAATATATTAAAATAATATTTTTTATTTTTTAAAAATTATTTTTAATACCAGCATATTAAAATAATCTAAAAATATATTAATTTGAAATAAAAAAATAAAAAATTTTATTTTTTTTAAAATATAAAAATAAACTGGTCAGAAAATTTTGTTGCCGTTGAAATTGCATCCTTGCATGTGCTCACAACTTTGGAATAAGATTGGGAATTAAAAAGAATATCAGCTTCCTGTGGGTTTGTGGTATACTGAGGAGCACCAGCAGAAAAGGTAAAGGCACTGCTTTATGTGCTGCCATTCGTGAAGGAATTATATGTAAAAGGCATCTTTTTACAGGTGTCACAGCTAACGTGGTTCTTTCTATTTGGAGAGGAAAGCATGTGGAAAAGAAAATCATGGATGCTCAATTCATGGCAGATTGGTGATCTTTTGATTAGGGGTTCAACAACAATAATGAAATTGATTCGGGCCTCAACAACAATATCTTTTCGTGCCCAACTCTAAGTTTGTTAGGATTTTGGACAATTAAGAAGCTGAATCTTGAGTTAATTAAGGATGAAATCGAGCACTTACAATTTAGTTCTTGATTTTTAATTTTTTCCAATTGAATTTGCCTCTAATCTTATTTATCTTTCAATTACATCCTTAATTGAATTAATTTAGACCTCCAGGTCAATATTCTTGTTACAAATTCATCACTAGTTCCCAATATTATGTAATTTTAACAAATCTAACTCTCAAAAATTCATCTCTTGTTCCCAATATTATACAATTTTAACAAATCTAATTCTCAATTCTAATTTTCTTCTACAATTACACCTTTCATTGATTTCTAACTTGGCTATTTGTTTCAAAATCATTCTTAAATTTTAAATTTCTTTCATTCTTAGCCAAATTAAATCAGTTTAAGTTTTTTTTCAATTTCCTCTTAAATTCAAATCTCTATTATGACCCAAAAATATTATCAAACTTTTTTTTGCTTATGATACTTAATTACCGGTCCAATTTCAAACCCCAACTATTTTTTTTTATTTTTGTATCTTGTATTTTTTATGATTTTTGAGATTTTTTACACATAGAAATTAAATAAAATAAAGAAAATAACAAAATGATTAAAATTAACTAAAATTACTAAAAAAACATAATCTCTTATAAATTTTTCTATTTTTTTCTTCAAAAATATAAAAACTAGTGGGTTAAAAATTAAGTTCCCACATGATATATAAATTCGTAACGAAAAGGATGTTCTGGAAACGCGCTTTGCTTACATGCCATTGGTAAGTGTGACCATTTTCCTTTCCGAGCTTGATAAATAGCTTATCCTGTCCCTTTCTCAATTCCTCTGAGTTTTCACTGTTTTGTCTAATTTTTATCTCAAAAGTTATTAGTTATTTCAAATTGTGGTAGTGGTTGTTTTTTGAATTTTTTTTTATTCTAAAATATATTAAAATAATTTTTTTAAATTTTTTAAAAATTATTTTTAATATCAGCATATCAAAATAATATGAAAATACTAAAAATTATTTTAAAACAACAAAAAAAATAAAAAAGTTAAATTTTTTTTAAAAATACTTCTGAACACAAAAACAAACAAGTTGTTAATCTTCTACCGTTTAGATCCATACTCCTAAGCAAACTTGAGTCCAGTAATGAACTTTTGTTTGTCATTCTGGAGGATTAATTGTGTGGTCAATTCAAAAACTTATTGTTAATATGCTACCATATGAGATGAATAAGGACGCGTTATAATCGATTTTCAAAATATAGCCTTCTTCTGGAAGGAGAACTTGAAAGGCCTTGTTGGGATCTTGACATATTCTCTTCCATTATCCTTTCCATTCCTTGTCTTTGTTTTTCCATGAAGATATTTTCTTATTGGGAGGTGCTGTTTTATATTATTTCTTATTGCTATCAACGCATTTTTGAAGCACGCCTAATTACCTTTCCATATTTCTTTTATTGCCTATAACCTAAATGACGTAATGTTTTCATTGTGTATTGTCTTTACTGTTCATCATTTTACATTTTATTATAGATGAATTGTGTTAATTCTCAAATATTTTTTTAATATATTTTTAAATAAAAACCACATTAAAAAAAACCACGATCATTCTCTGACACCCACTGAGTTCGACAAAGCAGCAAATGGCAACCGGTATTGCTGACGACCGGACCGACAACAGCCAGTAATCATCTCCCTGAGGTAGAGGACACTGCCCAAAATAT
>Ga0325410_1001863_pt1 | contig 23464 bp, 20 predicted proteins | sample PopdelMetagenome_16_FD_206182 | JGI IMG/M metagenome (GOLD analysis project Ga0325410, IMG submission 206182) | Populus deltoides microbial communities from Bellville, Georgia, United States - Xylem-PdIQD-R3 | ecosystem: Host-associated > Plants > Phyllosphere > Stem > Wood/Secondary xylem...
AAATTAATCAACTAAAACAATTAAAATCAAAACATGCAAGCGACGGATACCTAAGAATTTGAACGAGGAGAAGAAACTTGAGAAGGGATGTCATGGTCCGAGGCTGTCTCGTTCGATTAAACAAGCATGCAACTTGTCTTGACAGCTTCCAACAGCCTATCTTGCTATTATTATTATTTTACTGCTATGCCAGCATCCAAATTAATTCCACCAGAGTTAGTTGACTCTTTTGAAATTGGCATTTAACCGTTATATAATAATAGATGTTAAACTGGCTAATTAAGTTAATCTATAAAAATTATGATATGAAACATAAGGTTTTAAGCTTAATTGAAAAAAAAATATAGATTTTATTAAATTCAATTAACTCGATTAAATTTAGTCTAAGACATGTCCGGTTAGTATTAAGATTTTTTTTAAAAAAAATAAAGCGATATTATCTAAAATAATAATAATAATTGATACAAATTAATCTGACAATTCAATAATCCATGTCCGGAACAATGTCCCCTTCCACCCAGTCAAGCGAGACTCTTCAAGACATCGCTTGTTTTCTAGGTTTTTTTCATTCATCGACTCGCTACCTGTGCAAATTAAACCCACAAGACATGTGAGATCTCGTTATATCTCTACATGTAATTATACCACGTGATCTTTGGCTTGGATGGTAAGTGATTTAATGTATATTGTTGAATTTTTTTTTATTAACATAAATATTCGAGTTAATATGCATGTATTTTAATTAACCTCATGAGTTCTAAAATTAATAATAATATAAATCTTCAACGATAATAAAAAAAACTTGAACTCGTAATTATTAAAAAACAAACTTAAAATTTGATCCATTGAATTATTTCTCAATATTATATTGTTGAATAATAATAATCATCTTCAATACTCGCCTGTCTACCGTGTGAAAGAGTGAAAATTACGAATATAAATTCAAACATCAACAATACAAAATCCCAGGGCAAATTACAGTAATATTCACATTCCTAATAGTTTTTTAAAATTATTATTACTATTATTATTCAAGCTGGAGAGTAGTTTTCCATGACACCACAGCTTTCTTTCGTTGGTTCTCAGTTGTGACTCTGGCGCCAGTCACGCCAACTTCTTTTTTTTAATGCTTGCCTGATATTTTGGTCACGGTTTACTGTTGAGCTTGGCGTCTTTTGAACCAAAATCATATCCCAATAGATGTCATAATAGAAAAGAAAAACTACAGTAATATTGATGATTCAGAGTGTGTTTGGCATTGTAGTAGTGGTTACTTTTCAAATAGCTTATACCAATAATTTTTTTTATTTTTTAAAAATTATTTTTGACATCAACACATCAAAACGATCCAAAAAATATAAACCGCACTCAATTTTAGCAAAAAAAAAATTGAAATTTGGTCAAATGCAGGTTCAACCGCAGAGCCAAATAGACTCTTATATGAAAATCTGAACGAGAAAAGAAAATGCAGCAAAAAAAATGGTTTAATGATATTTTCACCATGGCTGAAAAACTCTACCTGGATGGATGGAGTTTTATCCTTAATTTTTTAAAAATTTCATCATATCAACATTGTCTTGATGGTTTAAAAAATATTAATTATTTTTAATTAAATTTTGTATTTGATGTATCGCAACATGAATCATCTCGCGTTTTAAACTAAGCTAATATTTGATTTGTTTTTTCAATCTAAATCAGTTTAGGAATAAGAATAAATTCCAGTTTTATATTTGAGATTCTAACTGATAAATTAAAAAAAGTTTTTTTTAATATATACACACACGCGCGCGTGTATGTGTAGATATTCAAGTAAAGGCATGGTTTTTGCTTTATTTTAATTTTTTTTTATTCTATGGAAAGACAACGAAGGAGGTGCCTGATTTGCAGGGTTAGTCGAGAAAATATCCACGCACCATCTGTGATTATTCCTCCAGCACTCGTGTATAATTTATTCGGTTCAATGGATGTGATGCGGGCAGATACCGGTCACTGCATCACTCTTTCAAACCGCGCGCACCAGCTCTTCACGAGGGAGTTTTTCTTGACCGTTTTGGCAAACCATGTTAGGAAGTGTTTTAAAAACGTGCATGACTTTAGAAATTATTAAATTAATATTTTTTTTTTAATTTTTTTAATAGTTTTGATGTGACAGTGTTAAAATTTAAAAAATTATTATTGTTTTAATATATTTTCAAACAAAATTTATTTTTAAAAAATCTCGAAACAAAAATTATTGGACTCTCAAGCTTACATAATTGTGATACTGCTTGCATTATGAAAGGTTTATTGATCCTAATTATCCCTCGTGATTTTAATTTCATAGGCCAGTTTAATGTGAAAAACGTGTTTTTTAATATTATCAAGGATTTATTTTAAACTAACATGTAAATTATTTAGATGATACTCGTGATTGTGGTAAAAATGAAGGTGGGTATTTAACGTTACAGCTGGCACACCTAATTCATTCAATAAAAACCTACCTTGGATCATCTAATTAAACCAATTTTCTTCCTCTTTATTTTTCAATAAAAAATAAAATAAATTAGGTTGATTGAATTGCATGTGGTATTTTTATTTTTCTAGAAAGAAAGAAGTTGCATGAAAAATAACTAATTTAATTTTAAATTTTAAATTAATAGAAGAGATTTTAATACATGATTTATATTAATATCTAATATATTTTCTTAAATATTTTTTTTTAAGTTTAAAACTTATAAAAATTTATATTATCTTATAATTAATTTTTATCAAATAAATTTTTATCCTCGTGCTCCGGTAGAGAAAAAAAAAAAGTATTTCACAATATAGTTTCTATTCACGGCCAGTATCCCTAGACCTGGCCTCATGCTGGTGGTCCGATTAAATCAATTATTAACTTTAATTAGTCGTCATCAATGGTTGCAGCCAAAAGCATGCAACTAGCATTAACAATCAATGATGGTTAATTTACAATATCAAGTAAAGTGGATTGATATGTATATTTCGCCCGATTGGATGTGATGGATCAAAATAGGGTTTTCCTTTATTATTATTATTATTATTATATATACATGCCCATATGTACTTGACGCAAAGAAATATGATTTTTTATTTTTAAAAAATATATTTAATAATTTTAATAATTATATAATTAGTGTATGTTTGATATTACGAGAACTTATATTTTTTTAAAGTGCATTAGTTTATTTTTTATTTAAAAAACATTAAATTAAAAATTTTCAAGTGTTTTTTTTATAATTTTGACATGTTAATGTAAAAATATATATATATATATATATAAATAAATATTATTTTAATATATTTTTAATTAAAAAATACTTTTAAAATATTATATACATGTAGATATGACAAAGTAAGGATGAGAAGTGTAATTTTCTTTTCATGAATCTACTAATTTCCTTCACTTGTTTAGCAATTAAAGATATTTTCAAATTAGTTTGTACATCAATAGTTTTTGTACTTTATCTTCATTTATATTTAAAATAAATTTACATGTATATTTATTTTATAGTAGGTTTGATATCGTGAAACATTATATTTTTAAAAAATATTTTTTAATTAAAATATATCAAAATAAATTTTTTATATTTTTTGCTTTTAATTTAAAAACTTCAAAATTATAAAAAATATATATATAAAAAAATATTAATTTAATATTTTTTTCAAATAAATAATAATATAAAACATAAACTAAAATGTGAAAACAAGTCACTCAATTGATAGAGACATGAGATAAGGTACGCGCATCACAAAAATAAAATATTTTATATTCATCGAATAAATTTAATCAAGGTGATTTTTAGACACCTTTATCTCCGTGCTGACCTCATCCTCGCATGAATATTATTCAGCCAGGCTCTTTAGCAATAAAATATTAAACAAAGCAGCGCGTGAAAACACAATCAAGCATCGAGCTTTGGGAAAAACAATTGCGACTGCGACAAAAACAAAGAGCTTTGGTACCTTTCTGTCACTAGCATGGTAGCATTATGACGCGCACAGCGATAGCACCACACGAAACTTTCACGTAGAGCCAAAAGTACCGACGCTCCGAACCAAGCGCGTTACCGCGTGAACTATATGACGCAAAGTACGCGACATCTGGCATTTAGAACCAGTAGTTTACCCACTGAAGTGTGCCCCTACTCGTCTAGACACATGTCCACTCCGTGTTTGTTTCCCTGTTTCCTTAATGGCGTCTCCAAGAGTCATTGTACTTTGCATGGTCCCTCGAATTTCATATTTATTTAAATCAATCCTTATATTTATTTCTAGCCAGATTAATTTTTTTAGCTAGCTAAAAAAGATGAGTTGGGTCCAATTACATGGCTATTTACTTCAATGATTTCGTAAATGCAAGGATATATATTTTTTATTTCATAAAATAATCCAATCAATTGCTTCGAAACAGGGGACAAAGCTAGAATTTGTAGCTATTAAAATAAAAAATACCCTTTGCATGTTTCTTTTGTCTCTTAAAAGGCTAGCATGCCATGAAAACACGAATAAAAAATCAAAATAAATATATATTAATTGTATATCTTAATATCATGGTATGCATTTTTTCCCTTCAGTACATATACTTGTTTCATATTTTAAATACATTGAATTATTCTATTTAACTTTGTCCCGGATTGAATATGAAAAATATTCAACTTTTAATACCTAGGATTTCTAACTCAATTCATAAAAAAATAACTCGAAAGAAATTAAACCTAAATCTAATCCCAACCATAATATTGGTGTTTGAAGTCTATTTATTTTTGCGTTTCAAAATAGTTTTTTTAAAATTTAATTTTTTTTCTTCAAATTTTTTTTATTGTGTTTTCATATTGTTTTAATATGCTGATATAAAAAATAATTTTTTATAAAATATTATTTTAAAATATTTTCAAGCAAAAAAATACTAAAAAAACAAGTACCATAATAACAAACATCAAGTTAAATGTGCTCGGTTTGACTTGGCTTGGCTGCATCAATATATTCAATTAATGCTAAAGTGGTCCCAGATTGATGAAAAATAAAGTATAACTGTTGATTTTTCTAAAATGTAATTATCAGGGGACCTCTATGATTTAAATCAGCTTTTGAAAAGCGTGACCATGAAAGTTAAAACCGCATTAAATAAATCATATCCCGCGATATGATAAGATATTTTGATAAAATTTCCACGATAATGAAAAAAAGCGAAGGAGACGTAACGGTACTGACAAAATGATCATAAAGGTAAGATATTTTACAGTAGACCCGTGACTAGAGTGAGGAAGGGGTCTTACAAATAAAGTGCTTGAGGTTTTGCTTTGTCGGGGCAAAATTGGGAATGAAAAGGACAGTTGAGGTATTTTATTGATCGGGAGAGATTTGGATTGGTAGATTACTCGCCTTTGGTAGTTTCTTGACATCGTTATCGTGCGTGGCTCCAGGTAGATCAAAAGAGGTTGTTTTAAATAAAAAATAAAAAAAATCTCACAATTCATCTATCAGGTTAATGTCGTGGGTTGGCAAGTTATGCCGTCGTGGAGGGTATTATTGTTTAATAAAGTACTAATTATTTTTTAAAATATTTTTTTTTATTTTTAAAATTTATTTTTAATATTAGTATATTAAAATAATATAAAAATATTAAAAAATAATAATAAAAAAAAGTTAAAAATCACTTATTCGACCCAAGTAGTCCGAGTTTAATAATTATTGTTCTTGGTACAACGGAGAGCCACCAGTTTTTTTTCCTTATTTTGTTTATTTATCTATTAATATGATTTTTTTATTTTAGATTAACATAGGTGTTCGGACAAGTTTGCACGCACCTTGAATAATCTCAGGGACCATGAAGTTAATAATCATGTAAATCTCCGGTACTCATGAGGTTTGTGAAATTTAAATCGGTGACTTCTGGAAAATAAATTCAGAACCTAATGAGTTGAGTTATACCTCTCAATATTAATCTGGTTTTATCTTTGTTACATTGAATGTGACAGTTTTTAATGATTTTTTTTATACATGGAAATTACAATTTTTAACGAAATTGGACCTCAAATTCTTCTTTTTCAATAACATTGTTGAGAGTTCAAATTCAATTTGAACTCGTTTATTATTACCTTTAGGTACCGTTTGGGAACGCGGTTGCGGCTGCGTTCCCAAAAAATTTGAATTTTTTTTTTGCTAAAATTTAATATGATTTGTACGTTTTGGATCGTTTTGATGTGCTGATGTCAAAAATGATTTTTAAAAAATGAAAAAATATCATTGACATGTATTTTAGCACGAAAAATTATTTAAAAAGCACCCGCAATCACACTGTCACACACGCTCTTCGTAACAATACTTTGAAAGTGTGATCTCGTAATCATAATCACCATATATAAAAGATTTATAATAAAATATTCATACATACCACATTGACGAAATAGCTTAGGAGGGATGCACCTTAAAGATGGCTGGAAAAATATTTTTAAAAATCAACCTGTCGCCATCGGCAGCAAAGACTATTTTTTATATATAAAAGATCAAACATATAGAACAAATCGTGGAATCTTCAAGAATTGATTAAATCGCGATAAATTGAAAAAAGCGAATGCGCCGTACCATCGAATGGGTGGGGGCCCGACTGGACGTATGTGGCGAATATTCACTAGATTTGAATTTGTGGTTTCGAATCCGCGCCACCACTCAACACTACTTATCAGGATACGCAGACAAGAAAGCTATATAAGCTATAGAACCTATCAGATAAATAACTCGACTTATCACTGATAGGTCAGTAGATATAGAAAGAAAGACTCCTGTACAACGCATCGAAGATAGCGAGACCAAGTCTCTTTTATCCTCTCTCTCTCCCCCTCCCTCCCTCAAGAAACGCAGCCTTGAAACCCTAGAAGTTGCCTCGATTTCCGTTCTCTGCATAGGTTCAATTAAGCTCCGAGTCGCCTAATCTTGCTTAATTAAGCGTAGATTTGGTAGTAGTTAGCGTGTATGCAGAGCTAATTTGATTGATTGATCGAAAGAAAATGTCGTCTTTGAGTAGAGAATTGGTGTTTCTCATACTTCAGTTTCTTGAAGAAGAGAAATTCAAGGAGTCTGTCCACAAGTAAGCCCCTGTCTCTCTTTCTGTATGTATTTTTGTACGTATCGGTGTATTTTTGTGCGTATACTTGGACGTGCTTGTGTTTGTGTGTGGAAGTAGTGGATTTTCGTGCGTTATGGCAAGTAAGCCTTGGTTTCTGTATCCTTATGTGTACTTTGTAGGTAATTGTGTATTTTGTTTTGTATTTTTTGGTCTTTTTTTTTGTATGTTATGTCTGTGTCGATTTTGAGCTGTACTGTGCTGGATGGATTTGTGATTGTTAAGTTATAGATCGAGTGATAAGTGCTTTTTGTTAAGGTTAGTTAGGTGGTGGTGGTGGTGGTTTTTTTGGCTGTTCATGGAAGTTGAAAATTTATAATTGTTGAATTTCATTTTTAAAAGACTTGAACAAGGCAGTTGGATTAGATGTAGTTGAGTGGTGTGAGTTTCTGTATCATTGAGCTTTGAGTGATGAAAAGAGTTGGAATTTTGCTGGTCTGAGAGTAGGGTTTTTATTTATTTACTTTTTGTTGGGATTGGGATAATTTAAAGTGTAAAAGTTGAAATATTTGTGTTTCAGATTGTAGTTTGGTTCTTAATATTTGCGAGTTAATTGATTGGGAAATTTTGAATTAATGCAAATGCTGTGTAATTTAGGCTCGAGAAGGAATCGGGGTTTTACTTCAACATGAAGTATTTCGAGGAGAAAGTGCTGGCTGGAGAATGGGATGAAGTTGAAAAGTACTTAGCGGGTTTTACCAAAGTTGATGATAACAGATACTCAATGAAGATATTTTTTGAAATCAGGAAACAGAAGTATCTTGAAGCGCTTGATAGGTAAATTGCGTCTTAAATTACAGGCAAACTTTCTGACTCTAATTTGAAAGAGTTATATTCACTGTTTTTGTTCGATTCCTACTTACAGGCAAGACAAGGCGAAAGGTGTTGAAATTTTAGTGAGTGATTTGAAGGTATTCTCGACCTTTAATGAGGAACTGTACAAAGAAATCACTCAGCTTTTAACTCTTAACAATTTCAGGTATTTTTCTCTCTCATTAAGTTATTTTGGTTATCTAGCCAGGTTTGATATTATAATTTAATTTCCTTTTTGATCGGTTTTGTTGCTTAATGTTGGAAAAATCTAGGATTTGAATATTGAAATTCATCAACTGGTTGGCAAAATGGTAATGATAGCTTAGCTGGGCTTAATTCCTGTTCATTTTCAACTATTGTTTATTGTCTTTTTTCTTCCCCACATTTTCTTTCTTCTAAAATTAGTGAAGACGTGTGGTACTTGTAGGGGCTGTGTTCACGGAGTTGTTTTCTTACATGAATCATGGAACCACAGAAAACTCTAATTTGTTAATTAATACAGGGAAAATGAGCAACTATCCAAGTATGGCGACACTAAAACAGCTCGTAGCATTATGTTGGTAGAGTTAAAAAAGCTTATTGAAGCAAATCCTCTCTTTCGTGATAAGCTTGCGTTTCCTACCTTGAAGTCATCTCGATTGAGGACCCTAATCAATCAGAGGTAAAGTTGTTATAGCATTGGATGAATCATGAACCATATGTGATATTAGAGCATTTGGTTTATCATGAACTGCTGATTTATGCTATACTTGGTTTGTTATGTTTGGATGTGATACTGCATTTTTCACATTCTTTTGCGTGGAAGATGTGCTTTTCTTTATCATAGAACATAGTTTATTAAATTAGTATAGCCAGAGTCCACATTTTTTGCACTGATATGCTATCAACTCGGGATTGTGAAGTTTTCAGTTGAAATACTTGATGTTTGACCATGTTGCATACAGTAATGTATGATTTCCTTCAAAACCAAAGGGGATTGCTGTTGTTTTTCTATATTGTTCTTGTTTGACTGCTTCTACGATTTCCATTATTTGCGCCATATCAATGTTTGACGTTGTATGTGACTACTTGGTCATTGCAGTTTGAACTGGCAGCACCAGTTATGCAAGAATCCAAGGCCGAACCCAGACATTAAGACTTTATTCACAGACCACACATGTTCACCTATGAATGGTCCTCTTGCTGCTGCACCTGTCAATCTTCCAGTTGCTGCTGCTGCTGCAAAGCCTGCTGCATATACTCCTCTTGGGGCTCATGGTGTATGATATCTTGAACTTTTTAATTTTCTAACCCAGAACAAGCTTTAGATTGTGAGGTGTTGATCACTGAACACTTTTTTTTTTTTGTATTAGCCCTTTCCAGCTACTGGTGCAGCAGCTAATACTAGTGCTTTAGCCAGTTGGATGGCAAATACTTCCGCTTCTTCATCTGTCCAAGCAGCTGTTGTTACTGCATCGTCAATTCCTATTCCACAAAATCAAGGTTTGCAATTTCATTGAGTTGGAGGTTGCTTTCTAGCAAATACATGTTACTGTAAAGAGAGTGAAAACTGATAAGCTGAGGAACTTAAAAAAGAAGAAGAAGAAGAAGGAGGAGAAGAGAGGGATAGAAATATGCTGAAACAACATCAAAATCTCTCTGATTTCGATATTGACACATGCTTACTGAGTACACATCTTTGGAGCCAAAATGGCCCTGTACTCTGGATTCTTATTAATTTCTTGTATTTTGCTGGAGAAAGAAGGATAGATTGGGATGGGTTTCATGAATTTCTTTTATTTCTTCTGTTTTGAATGCCTGTTTGATTCCATCTCCTTTTAGTTAACCAGAGAATGTAAATTGGGAAATATGGTTGTATGGGAATTGGGAAATAACGGTTAAGAAGTTGACTCTTGGTTAACATGCTTGATTGTCTCTCAGTTCCAGTCTTGAAACGTCCAAGAACACCACCAACAGCCCTGGGCATCGTTGATTATCAGAATCCTGATCATGAACTAATTAAACGTCTCCGGCCTTCCCAATCTGTTGAAGAGGTATTTTGAGCTGATTTTGCTCCAAATATGCAACAATTCACGATGTTGTTTTGTCATTATGCTTACTGTTCTTAACTTAGCGTTTGTTGTTTCATTCCTATTGTTGGATGACCTCACCTTTTTAGGTCACATATCCAGCATCTAGACAACAGGCATCTTGGTCTCTGGAATACCTGCCAAGGACAGTAGCTTTTTCCTTGCATCCAGGGTCAGCTGTCATGAGCATGGATTTTCACCCTTCTCACCACACATTGCTTCTTGGTATTTCTATGTGTATTGGTGATTTATGTCAAATGATCATATGGGAATACATTACTGCGTTCCTGTCCCCCTCGTTAACTTATTGTGTCATTTGAACAGTTGGTTCTGTTAATGGTGAAATTACACTTTGGGAACTCATCTCGCGGGAGAGGTTGTTTTCGAAACCCTTCAAGATTTGGGACATGTCAGCTTGTTCATTGCAATTTCAGGTCCTCTCTGATATCCTTTTGTACTGTACTTGTACTGGTATTTTTTCTTCACATTATTGCTGCATTTTTGCGTTTCATGGGATATCTTTGTTGTGACTTGTGACATGGGAATTTGAAGCAACTAATTTGTGGATCTGATATGTAATATCTTGCAGGCCTCTGGTTTCAAGGATGCCTCAATTTCTGTTACCCGTGTTGCATGGAGTCCTGATGGAAATTTTGTGGGTATGTGACACTTGTTAGATAAAACTTTTAAGGTGTGCTGTTAGCATCTTAATGTTTTTGCTGTTACAGGGGCTGCATTTAATAAACACTTGATTCACTTGTATGCTTATAATGGACCAAATGATCTGCGCCAGCATTTAGAGGTTAGTCAGTCTCTTGTTGATTGTGCCTGTTGGACTAAATCTGTAACTATACTATTGACTTGCCTTTGTCATTGCAGATTGATGCCCATGTTGGTGGTGTGAATGATTTGGCTTTTGCTCATCCAAACAAACAACTATGTGTGGTCACCTGTGGAGATGACAAGCTAATAAAGGCAATATATATAATGTGTCATAAGAGTTTTTAATTAAATTTGGGTTCCAACATTATCTAATGAAAGTAGTGAAACAGGTGTGGGATTTAACAGGACGGAAGCTGTTTAATTTTGAAGGTCATGAGGCACCGGTTTATAACATTTGTCCACACCACAAAGAGAACATCCAGGTATCTCAAATGGAAGCTGAGGGCTCAACTGTTTTTCTTTTGACTTTCCTCTTCTCATTGCTGCCTGGGAATCAAATAAAGCTATCTTTTTTTTTCTTTTTTTTTTTTGTAATTGATGACTTGGTTCCCTGGAACGATGGTTGTGTTATCAGCATGCACACAAACCACTTTCAGAATCCTTTTTTCCATGTGGATGCCAGCCTATCATCAACTCATCTGTATTGATTGATAAACTGGCTATTATTGTTTGGAATGGGATTCAAGTGCTGTGGTGTCAGTTATATTGCTTTTACCAAATTAATATTTCTAGTGAAGTGTTGTTTCTCTGGCACTAACTTTTATAGTTGCATACTTGCAGTTCATATTCTCTACTGCTATTGATGGGAAAATAAAGGCCTGGCTATATGACAATATGGGATCTAGAGTTGACTACGATGCTCCTGGCCGGTGGTGTACTACGATGCTTTACAGCACTGATGGCAGTAGGTAAGATAATTTTATTGTAAATTTGATTGCTGTTTTTCTCCAATTCCATTTTCTACATGTTTGTAAGGTCTGATGAAATTTTCCATGTTGAGCATTGTTCTTTGATCTTCTTTGTGTTTTTTTTTATCAATTATTTATCAAGTTGCTTCCTTTTTCCAGGCTGTTCTCTTGTGGAACAAGTAAAGATGGAAAATCTTATCTGGTCGAATGGAATGAAAGTGAAGGATCGATAAAGAGGAGTTTTGTTGGGTTCAGAGAGAAATCAGCAGGTGTTGTGCGGTTTGACACTACCCAAAACCACTTTTTGGCTGCTGGTGATGATGGTCAGATAAAGTTTTGGGATATGGAGAATACCAATGTCCTCACAAGCACAGATGCAGATGGGGGGTTGCAGGTTATTTTTGTCTTTGGCTTTTTTTTTTTTGTGGAACACCTCTGCTTTTTTTTTGTTACTTAATCATGTTAATTGCAACAGACTCTTCCTCGCCTGAGATTCAACAAGGAAGGGAATCTACTTGCTGTTTCCACAGCAGACAATGGATTCAAGATACTTGCAAATGCTGCTGGTCTCAGATCATTGAGAGCAGTTGAAACTCAATCTTTTGAAGCATTGAGATCACCTATGGAATCTGCTGCTATCAAGGTTACATTGATTTCTTTTAGCAAACTTGTTTCTTTGAAAGCATTTATGTTCTAAGATCTGTCGGAACTTGTTTTTGTTCGTCGGTCAGGTTTCTGGTGCTTCTAGCATCGCAAATGCCAGTCCAGTGAATTGTAAAGTGGAAAGGAACTCTCCCGTCAGGCCTTCTCCAATTCTTGTATGTGAACTTTATGTTCTTAACTCTAGTTTTGATTTATCTATGGTTTCTTCAAAATGTGGCATTCTACTTTCAGGTTTGGAGAAGTATTTGAGTTTATTGTTTGCTTGGCCCAAGTTTAATGCATTACCCAGATGCAGTATTAGCTGTGGTTTTAGTTGTTAGCTATTACATGGTAGTGAAGAGGGGGCCATCTATTTATTTCTTTATAACGTGCTCTGTCTGAGTCACCATGTACCCCTGCATGCTGGACATGATGTTTGCTTAATTTTTTCTTTGCTTGGTGAACAAAGTCACCCGTGAAGAAAATTGGCCCTGGTTTTAAGGCTTTGCCCTGTGTATGATCTTTTTTTCTCCCATGGATATTATTTTTTTTAATTTCTAACATAATTGTGCTGCACAAATGATTGAGACTAATTTTTTTTTTTTTGAATTGTTTAAGAATGGGGTTGATCCTTTGAATAGAAGCATGGAAAAACCAAGAACTGTGGATGATGTAATTGATAAAACAAAACCATGGCAATTGGCTGAAATTGTAGATCCCAGCGAGTGTAGATTAGTTACCTTGCCCGAGAGCGCAGATACCTCCAGCAAGGTGCTTTAAGTTTCTTCTAATGTTTATGTTGTTTTGCATGATTTTTCTAGTTTAATAAAGTGTCAACCTTCTCATTTTTCTATCCAGGTTGTTCGGCTTCTATATACAAATTCTGGTGTTGGCATGTTGGCTCTTGGAGCAAATGGTATTCAGAAGCTTTGGAAGTGGCCACGCAATGAACAAAATCCAAGTGGAAAGGTAATATGTGGTTAAAATATATAGATATCAATATGTTTAGTTTTTTCTGTCAATGAATGGATTTCTGAAGCAGGTTGGTGTTTAAAAAGGCCACCGCCAGTGTTGTTCCACAGCATTGGCAACCAAACAGTGGTCTTCTTATGACTAATGATGTCTCAGGTGTCAACCTTGAAGAAGCAGTCCCATGCATAGCTCTCTCAAAGAATGACTCATATGTAATGTCAGCCACTGGTGGGAAGGTTTCACTGTTTAACATGATGACATTCAAGGTCTGTCTGCACATGCATGTTTTGCAAATATAGATAGCTTTGTAATTTTTAGTGTCTCAATGAATTGGTTAATCTGCAGGTGATGACAACTTTCATGTCCCCTCCCCCTGCTTCAACCTTTCTAGCATTCCATCCCCAGGATAACAATATCATAGCCATTGGAATGGAGGATTCTACTATCCACATATACAATGTTAGAGTGGATGAGGTGATTACTTGCTAAAAATCTGACTGCTGATTTTGTCCTTGAAAGACCATTCCACTCTCTTAACCACATCTAATGTTCCTGATTTGTTTTTCCAGGTGAAATCAAAATTAAAGGGTCACCAGAAGCGAGTAACTGGTTTAGCCTTTTCCACCAATCTTAATATCTTGGTATCATCAGGTGCTGATGCACAGGTAAATAGGGGCAATGCTGTTCGTCTTTTTTTAATCTATCATAGTGAAGCAGTTGACCATGCCCGAGAGTTTACATTTTGGGTTTTAAATTTTTTAGCTGCTCGCACACTTGTGTCCATGGAGATGCTGATTTGATCTATTTACCACTGTTTGCCTAAACATCCCATTTATGTGCTCCAATAGGATTGGATTACTGTCACCATAAAGAAGGAAACAAAGATAAAGCATGGATAATATGCCTTTCCTTTTATAGGTTTAACTTAGGACTCATTTTTGTGTTTGTGTAAGAATCAGGTAGTGTTGATGTCAAATGCAATTCATATCTCATTGATATCATGGATAAAGGAGGTTTAGGGGTAGAACATAAAGGAGGTTTAGGGGTAGAACATGGCCATTTTCCAGGCACCGTGGAAGTTGATTTCTGAGTATTTATTTAAAAGTTTATGATTTTTGGATATTAACAATCAACACCCAATTGCTGTTCAAGCATGTCTTGGCAGATAAATTTCTTTGCTTGTCCTATCTGTACTTACTAAAGATGTCATGCTATTAAAACCCTTATATCTGAAGACCATGTGACCATTCATGTGTAAAATTGCTTTTGCAACTCATTCCAATCTCTGTAATAAATACTTTTTGCAGCTTTGCATCTGGAGCATTGATACATGGGAGAAGAGAAAATCAGTTGCTATTCAAATTCCTGCAGGAAAGTCACCTACTGGTGACACCCGTGTACAGTTCCACTCTGATCAGACTCGCTTGCTTGTGATTCATGAGACTCAGTTGGCAATATATGATGCCTCCAAGATGGAGCGTATGCGTCAGGTACAAGTTTTGATATAATTTTTTTAATTTTTGTTCGCTTTAAGCTGATTCAGTTATTCTTTTGATTTTCCTTTGCAGTGGGTACCGCAAGATGCTGTTTCTGCACCCATATCTTATGCAGCATACTCTTGCAACAGTCAATTGATTTATGCTACATTCTGTGATGGTAACATTGGAGTGTTTGATGCTGATAGCCTGAGGCTTAGATGCCGAATTGCCCCCTCAGTATACAACGGGTATGTGTTTTTTACCATGCCTTGTACTTGAGTGCTTCATCTGTCTCAATTAGTAGTGTTCCGTGCCCCATAGTCTCTTTGATTCACCTAAATCCTGCATGAAACTGCATATCAAACTCTCAACAAATATCTGTTTACTCTTCATTTTCCTTTCTGCTCAAGCAATCTGAAGTTAGAATTTAATGTCTTCTTGATATCCATGCTTGCCCATGATTTTTTTTTTTAATGCAGGAGCCAAACTGTGTACCCACTAGTTGTTGCTACGCATCCACTCGACCCAAACCAGTTAGCCTTGGGGTTGACAGATGGATCTGTTAAGGTGATAGAACCCGCAGAATCGGAAGGGAAGTGGGGAACAAGTCCGCCTGTAGATAATGGGGTGCTAAATGGTAGGACGACATCATCATCTACTACAAGCAACCACACGCCAGATCAGTTGCAAAGATAAGAATCCTTGAATTGTGCATTGTATTTGCATATGGGCATCTGTAATTCATCAACATAGAATTTAGGTCCTTAGTCCCTCTCCCTCATATGTCCCTTATCAAAGGTTAGATACACAACATTCTTGTATACTTGTCTAGTTAGCTCTAGTTACTTGATTTTCTCCCCTTTTTTTTCTCATTTTCCCCTACGTATTTGCCCATCTAAACAGGTCTTGTATCCATAATTTCTGTCTTTTTCTCTCTTAATAAACTCATTTGTGATTGTGAACACGGTTGCTGCGCATACTCATGGGAGTGGACGGGGGAAGGAAATCTAGAAGTTCAAAACTAGAGTGGCAGGGTTAAAGCTTCAGCATGACTGGTTTTTGTTTCATTTTCTTATGTCTGTAAGAATTCATTACAGTGATACGAACAGGTAAATTCCTGACAGGTTATGGGTCAAAATTGGCGAGTGCTCTAAATTTCAAGCATCGAGAATCTCCTGTCGTTTCATCAACTGATAATTTTTCTTCATAATTCAGCCCCGTTTAGCTTTGTGGCCATACTTTGTTTTTAAAAAAAATTGAATTTTTTTCAAGAAGCAATCTTTACTGGAATCCGGTTTCACGGTCTTCAAGCTGAAACCCTGAGAGTTCTTTTACTCACTTTCCAAGAAAATAAAAGGAAAATGTTGCTGTAGTTGTGAAATGAAATAGAAGACGGCGTAACATCCACATATAGATCAAACCCGTCAACATATTTCTGGAAGGATAAATTGACCAATATACCCCGCAAGTTTAATCGGTTTAAATCCAAGTATTTTCCATTTTATCCTTGCACGTGATGTTCTTAAACAAAATGATGAAAATATCCTCCTTGAAAAAAAAAAAAAAAAAAAACAGTAAAATATCGGAAACTTAATCTAAAAGAAAAAGAAATATTGCGAGGTTGTAAAACCTGGCCTATAGCTATAGCTTGGATGGGTTGATTTGGGTAACTTGGGTTAATTAAAATGATAAGGGTATCATTATTTTTAAAGTAAAGCCCGGTTTTATTTGTAGATCAGGATATGGATTTATATATGAGGTTATCTAGATTTGAAGTTAAGTTTCATTTAATTTTTAATTTAAATCTTAACAAGATTTTAGGTCACTTAGATACTTGATTTAGTCCGGGTTTAATAATATATTGAGCTAATATCAATTTTTTCTTTAAAAAAAATAATATAACTACAAGGGGTTGATTTTGTTTATTTAAGTTTGGATCTGACTCTTTATGGGCCAAATTGTTTATGGGCCCTATTCATTTAGTCCTCTCTGGCCTCATTCAAAACGCACCACCTCAATCTTCTTCTTTCAACTCTCCCCTTCTTCTATTAGGGTTTCTCTCTCTATCACTGGAAAAAATAATGAAATCCAAATAGCGAATCGAACAGATCCTAAAAGGGACTAACCCACAGAACCTAGTGGAGAAGATCCTACTGTCCAAAATCTATCAACACACGTACTGGAAAGAACAATGTTTCGGATTAACAGCTGAGACATTAGTCGATGGAGCTCGATCACTTAGGCGGTAATTATGGAGGAAATCGAAAACCGACGCCTTTTATGTGCTTGGTTACGAAGGTGCTGCAAATTCAGCCCGAGAAAGATATCGTTGTTGAATTTATAAAGTATGAAGATTATAAGTAACTAAAATTTATTAATTTTCTTTTTTATATCATTACTCTCTAACTTACTTTTAATTACGTTGGAGTTTATTTCTATATTGATTCTACTTGTGATTATCAGTCTCTATTTAGTGTTAATTGCCTTTTTATTTGGATTAATTACTAGTTTACTGCTTTTTGGGGATATTACTCAATTTGGGGTAGTTAATAGTAAATATAACTAGGGTTTTAACACATTTTGCTGTGGGGTTGATTTTTTTTTGGGGGGGATTGGATCTAATGCCTGGTTGCTGATATCTGATTGCTCTGGATTTATTGAAAGTGTGTGATTTTTATTGTTTTTTCTTAACAAATTTTGCTTATTGTTATTGAATAAAATTATTTTTGGGGATAATCACTCAATTTGGGGTAGTTAATAGTAAGAATAACTTGGGTTTAACAAGTTTTTTTTTTTTTTTGGGGGGGGGGGGTGGGAGCTGCTTGCTGATTGCTCAGAATTTTTTGAAAGCGTGATTATTATTGATTAAATTTGTTTTTGGAGGAGGGAGGGGTTTGTTTGGTTGATGAGGAAGTTCAATCAGAACAAAAGGCGGTTTTGTTAGTTTATGCAGAAAATGAATTTGTTTTTGGAGGAGGGAGGGGTTTGTTTGGTTGATGAGGAAGTTCAATCAGAACAAAAGGCGGTTTTGAAAGTGTGTGATTTTATTGTTTTTTCTTAACAAATTTTGCTTATTGTTATTGAATAAAATTATTTTTGGGGATAATCACTCAATTTGGGGTAGTTAATAGTAAGAATAACTTGGGTTTAACAAGTTTTTTTTTTTTTTTGGGGGGGGGGGGTGGGAGCTGCTTGCTGATTGCTCAGAATTTTTTGAAAGCGTGATTATTATTGATTAAATTTGTTTTTGGAGGAGGGAGGGGTTTGTTTGGTTGATGAGGAAGTTCAATCAGAACAAAAGGCGGTTTTGTTAGTTTATGCAGAAAATGAATTGGGGTCTTGTAAGTTTTGGTGTTGAAAAAAGAAAGAAAGAAAGAAGGGTTAAGTTGAATTTCTGTTTTTTTAGCTTGTATGGTTTTTGTTTTGTTTTTTGCTATGGAAAAGGTATGGAATATAAATTAATGGAGATAAGGTAATAGAGGAAAATAATAGAATTTATTTTTATATTTTACTAAATTCAATACCTGTCTGTTTTTTTGAGATAGTGGTGATGAGAGGAGGGATGAGAAACTCCGTGTTCTTAGAATTTGTACATGGTTTCGGTGTTCTTTAATTATTTTTTCCTGTGCTTTTTGGCCCTTCTGTGTTTTTTGTATTTTACAGTTACGAATTTTTCTTACGCAAATTTAAATGGACTTTTCATTGTCTTGGTGCAGATACGTGCGGGTGCTTGTTGCTTTTTATCTGCGACTTACTGGGACTGATATTGATGTGTATCGTTATTTAGAGCCTTTGTATAATGACTACCGAAATTTGAGGCAAAAACTAACTGATGGAAGTAAGTTCTTTAACCCCTTTCTATTGATTTTCTTCTGATCGCTTTCTCATTGCAACTTTTTGATGTATTTTGTGTGTTGTAGCTACTGTTTAGATGAATTTACATACTTATTTTTGAACTCTATTTATCAGAATTTGCATTTACACACATGGATGAAGTTATAGATGAGCTTTTGACATAAGACTATTCTTGTGATATTGTTCTGCCACGTATTAAGAAAAGGTAATTTTTCTATAACCCACCTTAGGAATTTATATCAAGTAATTGGACAGGGCAGACAACAGATAAGACCTTTTATGTTCTATTGCCATAGGAATAGTAGCTTCTGATCTGTCAAGTCATTTTGCTTTTCTTTGTGTAATTTTGGTTTTTATTCCTTTGAATTCTATATTTTCACTTCAATAACAGTTCTATGAAGATTTTTGGGTGACCCTTAGCTGTAATTGTTAGATGGACTCTTGAAGCACTTGGTGCACTTGAAACTACAAAGTGTGTGTTGGAAGATGATTTTGAAAAGGAGGAAGAGCGAGAGGTGAATGAGCAACTTGATGGATTAGACAATGGTGCTGATGAAAGGGTATCCTTCCTTCTCAATCTGATTGATTTTTCAAATATTGTTTTCCTTTCCTTTCCTTTTTCCAAAAATTTCATTGCATACTGGTCTTACTTATCAATTTATGAATTTTTTACAGGATTATTGCCATGAAAGAAGCCCTGCAAGGGAAAGGGATAGGGATAGAAGATGTGACAGCCACAGATACAGGTAAGTGGCTTGCTCATTTTGACTCCTTATTTCTCATAAAATGTTTTGAGTGTATGCTGGAAGAACATTCATCTTCCAGTAACTCGTGATTTCATATTTTTTATAAGAGAATTTTTTTATTCAACTTATTTTGGCCTCTTTATGAGTTACTAAGATGCTAGGAGAAATGTGCATATGAATGCAATTAAACATTGTTATGGAAATAAAGATGGTAGCAATGAAGATCTGGTGGCACATAACAGGAACCACAGTGTTTATATATTTCATTGTTGAACTCCATTGAGCTTTGGAACTTAATATTGAGGTTCTTTTTCACATTTTTGGTTCCCCCCTCAGAGTAGATGTTGAGGTTTCAAACCAGTGTATATAATGGTTGAAAGGTTTTGGAGTTTTAAAACTGTCTTAACACATGAATGGATATGATGCAGAATTAGGAGTTTCACTTTTTGAGAATCTGCTATGAAGCCATGTTGGAAGCTGTTGTCTTAACAATCAAACCAGTTCAATCATATGTACAGTAGTTAAGTGCTACATTTATATCACCATGGCATTTAAAGCCATTGCTGGTTTAAAACAGCTTCCTATAGCAAAATCATATGATCCTGCCAGGTTTCTCTGCACTGGCAGTGTGCAGCGAGAAGTATGATGGATCAGACAATCTTACTGTAACTGTAACTCCATGTTCATTGATATTAATTTTAATTTGACTCTCAGCTAGTTTTCTGTTCTTGATGTTTTTTTTTTTTATTCCCATTAAAAACTCAAAACTTTTGAATCACTGAGCATTTGAATAGGTCAGGGGTTTTATGTTTCCAGCTATAAAACTGACTACTATTTTATAGGAAACTGGTTTTGTTTATTAAAATTGTCATGTGAATGCATGCTTGCAAATGAGAACTTGTGAATTTCAATGGCTTATGTTCTCATCACAGCTGTTGGAGCATTGGTGGCGTGTGAATTTCAATGGCTACTGTACTTTCCCTTTTATTTTTTCTGGCTGTTGAGAATTGCATTTCAGGTGCCACTTTGATGTGTAAAAAGTCCGCACATGCGTGGTTCCTTGGAAACAGGGTTAGCTTATGTGTCATTCCTGCTTTCCTTATTTATGCAGGGATCGTGACTATGATAGGGAGCGGGGACATGGAAGAGAGAGAGACAGGGACCGGGACAGGGATTGCTATCGCTTGAAAGATGAAAGAGATTATGGTCGTGAGAGGGAGCGAGAAAGAGAAAGGGAAGGCAGGGAGCGTGAAAGGCGGGATAGGGACCGTGGCAGACAGAGGAGGAGTCCATCTCGGAGCCCAATTAGGAGTCGGGATTGCAAAAGACATGCCCATAGCAGTAGTCCTAAAAGGCGCAGAGATGGAGCAGAAGAACCAAAGAAGAAGAGGGAGAAGAAGGAAAAGAAAGATGATGGTACAGACCACCCTGATCCAGAGATTGCAGAAGCTAATAAGCTCCGAGCAGCCCTTGGGTTGAAACCATCTTAGTCATCTGTACTCCTACTAGCATATGTAAACTCTGGTAACTGTAGCCTGAAATTCGCTCTCGTATATTTGCTCATGTCTTATAAAGCCATACTTTCATGTACAATGTACAGATTCAGAAGGGTTGTTAAATCAGACTTTGTTAGTGCAAGGCACAATTTTTTGCTGATCAGCTGATGGTTAAGGCATTGGATTTCTTTTAGCAAACAAATGCTGTTTTGTTCCTTGATTATTGAAGTCCATTTTCTGGAGTTAGTTCACGTTGGCTCTTTGAATTAGCTGATCCTCTCAAATTAGAGCTTGTTTAAACGCGGTGCATCTCTTGGAAAGCAAGAAATCCATGCTTTCTGTGAGGTGCGCCGCAGACAAACGCGTTCAGTTTTTAACTAGAATCTATGGAATATGATTTGGGAAATAAACCAATTTTACATCACAAACTTGCTCAGTACGGATTCCAAACATTGAAGGAGTCGAATTACTTGTCCATAGCGGCATTATACTAGAAAGTACAAATGAAGTGCAATGAATGATATCCTAGGGTAATTTATTACCATGTTTTTTAAAATATTTTTTGTTTTTTGTTGGAAGAAATATTAAAATATTTTTTAAAAAATTTTATTTTTAATATTAATATATTAAAATGATATAAAAACATTAAAAAATAAAAAATTAAAGTAAAGGAAAGGAAAAAATAAAAATAATTACTTTTCTTCAAACAAAAACTTGTAAAACACAAAAACAAGCTGTATGTGTATCGATACACTGCAGAACACAGTTTTGATGTGCGTCGATAATAATTAAAATCATTCTGGTAATTTAACCACAGAACATCTGAATTTGAATCCAAGAAGTCAATTAAAACCTAAGGAAAGAACAGGTTGCTTTCCCAATACTTACAACAGAAGCACCTCAGGCAACAAAATGCCGTCTTCATCATAGTGAAGGGAGCCAGAAAAATTGAGGGGCTTGCACTTCTCTCCCATTAAAATCCTCTTCTTGCATAGCTCCTCACCACATTCTTCTCGTCTTTCTTCCCTGACTTGCTCTGATGTTCCTCCAATCTGCCTCATCGCAGTCTTTGCAAAGGATCCAGCCATCTTCAACTTCTGAAGACGGGTACTCGGTACCCTTGATGAATTCCTAAGCAAGTTGCCGCTGCTGTCCTTTCTTTCGGTCAGGGTATCAGACATGCCAACACCACCAAGGAGGTTATGGTTCCATCCGTTTCCGGTGTTGAGTTTACCTCTGAAGAAGCCCAGGCTAGTATACCGGCTGAAAAAGCTCAAGAAAGGAAATGACACTTTCAGATAATTATCTGCTGCCGTGCTCGGTGTATTCTCTCTCTTTTCCACCTTTGGCTCCTCCTCCTCCTCCTCCTCCTCCTCCGCAATCTCCAAAAGTTTCTTTAATGCATAGTACTCAGGTGATGCAGGCCTTAGCGCAACCCCAAAAGGGAGATAACCATCGCCATTTTTGTGGACCTTAGAGCAAGCCTTGGGTGGTTTCTTCTTACCAAAGACACTAGAGAAGAAAACGCCAACCTTCTTTGAAAGAAGGCTTGCAGGCTTAATAACCCTTTCCTTCTTGGCCTTGGTGTGATCAGTAGTGCAACCATTGCTTCTTCTCTGCATTGTCTTGGCCAACAACTTAGGAATTCTGATTCTGATCTCTGGTTGAGGTATGGTGATGCTAAAGACATTATGGTTGAGAGTTTGGTGGGTCTTGTTGGTAATATTAGGGTTTTTTTTCAGTCATTTTGCTTCTTTGCAAGGCATTACTTGCCATTGTGGCCTTCCTGAGAAATGAATTGGACTTCAAAAGATGATTTTGAAAAGTGGGTATTGGAGAGGGCCGGGAAAACGTGGCTTGAGAAGTTCCTTCTTTCACGAAATTCTTTTTCCCCACCTTTTCCATCACGCTACGAGAGCTGATTTGTTACGTAGCATGTGTCTACTTTCCGAAATATCAGAGATAGAGAAAATAAATATAAAAAAGGAAAATAAAATAAAATAAAATTGTGTTTAATAATAATGTATAAGAAAAATTGATTATTTTTATATTATATTTGATTATAATGGATAAGATGAAATAAAATAAAAAAATTATTTTATCAAACTTATATATTTTAAAAATAATTAGTGTTTGTTTCATTATAATTTTTAGTTTTTATTGAGTATTAAAATTAATAATATTATAATAATTATTGTTGTAAAACTATGATTGATTTGATGAGTTAATTGAAGAATGATTGACTTGATTGTCCAATGGGGTAAAAAACTTAAGTCATTTTAAGATAAAATATAGATAAAAAAATCATTGATTTTTTTTAAAAAAAAATAGTCAAAATAAGATTGATTTGGTTATTTTTAAAAAAATATTTAGGTTAGCTGGATTAACCCTCCCGATTCATGACCTGAATCTTGTCTCGGATTAACTCTAAAGTCAAATTTTAAAATTACAATAATAACTACTTTTATAGATAAAAAACTATTTAATTAATCAAATATCTTTTGGCTTACTAAGTGATTGTATTTTAAATTTTGTTTTATAAAAGTTAAAATAACATATTATGTATAAAGAATTAATTTTTATTTATTTTATAAGCAAAAACCCATTTCATAGTATTTTTAACTAAATAAATATTTTTT
>Ga0325410_1001864_pt1 | contig 23455 bp, 9 predicted proteins | sample PopdelMetagenome_16_FD_206182 | JGI IMG/M metagenome (GOLD analysis project Ga0325410, IMG submission 206182) | Populus deltoides microbial communities from Bellville, Georgia, United States - Xylem-PdIQD-R3 | ecosystem: Host-associated > Plants > Phyllosphere > Stem > Wood/Secondary xylem...
GCAGGGGACTGGTAACTTGTGATCACTGCAAACCAAGGAATTATGGGAAATGACACTGCTCTGACATTCAATCCTATGGATTTTGTCCAAAGAGAAAACAACCTTGTGAGACTGTACACTTGATTGCCAATCTTCAATACCATGTTCGGCAATTTTTCTTTACATTCCGGCGTATCGATGTGTCTTTTCGCATAACTAAGCACCTGGAAAATGAAAGCACAAAAGCATGAATGAGCTGCACAATCAGAAGAACTTCGAGGAACTCGGAATCAAATGTCTCTACTGCAAAGGAAGAACTCATTGGAGTACTCACATTTATCATTTGTTGTATACAAAAGCCTTAAGCAGTGATTTGCTCTCTTTGTTGTATCCCGATCTTTCGCAATTCTTTCAGGTGAGAAGCTATCTCCTGAATGAATTGAAGCCCTTCCTCTCCATATCTGATTGAGTTAATGCTGTGCTCAAGGAAATTCTGGTCTGCCTCAAGAGCTTCCACCTTCTGACTTAGATCAGAAACTTCATTTACTAGAGAATTTAGATCAGTTTCTTGAGTGGAACCTAAAGATTTCTCTAGTAAGGGTCCTTGAACAGGCTCATTTCTTCTATCGGTCATTGATAATTTACTCTCTTCTGCCCCACCATTCTGTTCAGCTCCCACTTTGCTATTCAGATCCCTCATGTCATTTTCCTTGTCTCCTGAATATTCACTGTTGATCAACTCTAAGCTTAGTCCATTATTAGAAAATAGATGAAGCTTCCTTTTCAACTTCTTCAAACTTCGTGTGATATACGACTTTTCATCTTCAAAATCAAGAAATGAACTATTCACAGTAATGATATTCTTATCCGCAAGTGACGTGTTCGTTCCTTCAACTTGTTTTTCTTCAGCTGAGTTTCTACTGGTGCTTGCACTATCTTCTGTACATCCCGCTTCAGAGTGATCCGCTCTCGTACCTGTTGCCTTTCTGTCAGAAATTGGTGTCTCAAAGATTGCTTCGTTGGGGAACTTACTCCTATAAAACTCAAGTTCCTCTTCTAGATCTTGGACCTCTTTCTCCTTTTCTGTGAGAAGGTCATTCGTTTTTTGCAATGCTTCCATATCATACTCAGCTTGCTCCTCCATCATTCTTAGGCTCTGCAGAGCTTCCATGTGGAGTGTTGCCTTCTCTTCCTGTATTCGAGTAATCATGGCCATAGCTTGATTTACAGCAATTGCGGATGCGTTCCTTTCTTCCTCTAGTTCTTTGTACAAAGCACTCAGCAATTTCTTATCATGCTCAACCTGCCGTTTTAACCGATCACTGTCACTTTCACCTTCAATTTCACTGACAATACTTCCATCCAAAGATAGACCAGACTCATTTCTTTCTAGCGCGATTCGCTTTTGAAGAATTTGCATTCCTATGATACTAGAAGCATCAGAAGTCTTTACTTCGTCACTGTTAATAGATAATTTAGGACTTATAGGTACTCTGGGACTCATAGGGACTCTAGGACTCATATCATTCATTGACTGCTCTCTAGCAGCAGAGAGTTGTGAGAGTAAAAGCTTCAAATCTTCGCTAAGTCTTGAAGAATCCTTTACAGACCTTTGTTCAGCAAGAACACCAGACAACTGCCTTCCCCTATTCCCAACAGCTAGCTTATAAGCATCACTGAGATCCAATAAGTTTGCAAATTGCTGACCACTGTCACTAGAACTGGGGTTTATTTCTGAAGCTGTGTCAGTTCTTCTAGCTGGCTGACTTTCTCCCTTGCAGAGATCTTCACCGCCTGTCACAGATGTCTGCCAAGCTTCCTCTTCTCTGGATACACCTGTAGAATGTAACAACAAAGAAACGAAAGGTAACCAAAATATGAATTAGCACCATCCACAATAGTTGAGGCCCTTTGTAGTTCTACAAAATGAAATTATCCAAGTGCAACCTTTGCTAATAACAGAAATACCAATAGAAGTCCTGTACGAGGAGGAGTTTGAACTTACAGCTCTCTTTTAATCCTTGAACAGGAGTTTCTGCTCCATTTGTTGATGGAAGGAAATCAACAAGCGAAATGAGCTCGCTCTCCTGTGACATTTTGTCAGGATTTATCCTCTCTGTTGATGGACGAACAGTGTCTACTGAAATAATCCTGTTCTCATCTGATGCTTCCGGTGGAGTTTCTTTTGCATATGATGATTGAGGAACTTCATCTAGAGAAATAATCTCTCTTTCTTTTGATGCTTTTTGAGGGCTGTCACTGGCAATTGGTGATGGAGGAACGTTATCATGGGAAATGAGCTCAGGAAGTGTAGAGGAATCAGCCTTGCAATCAGCTTGTTGCCAATTAAGCTCCTCCAAATCATGCTCAATAGGAACTCTAGATGCTATTGCTGTGACAGCATGCGAGTTGATAGCATCTGATTGCACCTTTGAAGCCAAAATTGAAGGCTCAGGTGAAGAAACTGGATCGATCAGTTTCTCAGTAAAAGAATCATCGAGTAGACTGATAGTGCAAGGTTCTGGCTTCACGAATCCAACTGAAATATCTTCGTGTACAGCATTTTTGCCATCATCATCAGACAACATGACTTCAGATTCAGTATCAGAGTTGAACTTAAGTTCGGTGTACCCTACATGAGATAAATGATCAAACCCACTAGTTTTCTGTCGAGTACTTCTGATGGGTATAGATTGTTTACTCTTCTTTAGGTTGCTGCAATCATGTTTAATAGCACCTGATAAAGGGACATCAAGATCAGCAGCCCCAGAATCAACTGATATAGCCCGCATCAGCTTTTGGCAATATCCTCTTGGAATCCATGGTTCATTGCAACAAGAACATTGTCTAGTAACTGAACTATGATCATCAAGTAGTGAGTCCTGATCTAAAACAAAGCTAGAATCCTCCCCCAACTTCCCCACCAACAACCTATACGTTTCAGCATTGGACTTGTTGGTTGTGGCGAATGAGAAAAGGCAATTTTCACACATTCCATGGACATTGACAAGATTATTGTGAGCGTGACAGAAAACTAAGGATGAGATCTCCAACTTATGATCGCCACAGATCAAATCCCAATAATATTTCAACTTTTTACAGCCCAAAATATGATCCAGTCTTGAGCATAGCAAACACGGGGTTTGCAACTCCCATTGACATGCAAATTTTGTAATTAAATACGAGAATATAGCATTGATGAAGAGCATGCATATTAGCAACCATTCCAAAGCAGCAGATGCCAATGCAGGGCTGATACTCCAGGACCTTTTCTTTGATTTAACAGATGAAACCCCGCTGATAGCCATGCTCCAGCAGGGTTAGAAATTTCTGGAATGAGATGTTGATTAATCAAACGAGAAGCAACACCGACCCTCCCAAAATGCTCAAGAATCCAAAGCAAGATTCGAAACTGCAATCAACTTGAAGAATATTGGAGACCTGAAACTGATAATACAAAAAGGGTTAAAGACCTCATTTTTTCAGTAATTTTTGTGTGTTTGTGAAGCCACTTGAAGTCCTGCTTACAATGCAACAAGCTGACATTCCGAAGAAAAAACAATCTCGAGATGAAAACATGCAAAAGAACTGCTCGCAACTAAAATACAATCATTTCACGTAAAGGAGCTATGAAAATTAGAAATCTGATGGCTGTTCAACATCAAAAGTCAATAAACAGACGTGACTAAAACCTGGGAGAGATTAATTGAGCACTTGCTGGATGCACCTCACACAGAACCTAAATTGGAAATTAAACATAGATGCATTCTAATAGGGGAAAAATACCAGAAATTCTTGACATGCAGCATCAACTAGAAGTTAATAAACTAAATTCTGAAATTTGAGCACATAAATAGACACACTTCTTGTGAGTTGTGACACATATATAGCCATGAAAAATACAGCATACACCTCCGCCTCAGAAGAAAATCAGAAAATCATTACAAGAAAATGGAAACTCAGTGCTTCAAGAACATCGTAGACATGTTTCCACACAAGCTAGTAGACCAAATTCAAGACAAAAACTTATCAGAATCCAAATTGAACTTATGTTGAAGTAAAAGACCAGTCTTTTTTCCTTTCTTTTGATGATTTGGAAGAAAGGTCTAAATGACAATACTTACTTGCACCCCTAACCTTAACAAGAAAAGACAATATCAGTGCTCCAAGAACATTACAAACAAGTTTCCACACAGAAGCTAGAAGAGCAAATTCAAATTCAAGACAAATACTTATAATCTGATTCAGAATCCAAATCGATCTTGTATGCTGAAGTAAAAGATCAGTCTTTTTTCCCTTCTTTTGATAATTTGGAAGAAAGTTCTAAATCAATGGAAGACAATACTAATTTGCACTCCTAAACTTGACAAGAAAAGACAAATTCAAAGAAAAAGACACATACCTATGTACCAAGAAAAAAAAAGCATGAAAAAGTCCAGTTTATGTGCTAAACCAGACCTAACTAGCCATCTCAATCAAGGAAAACTTCCCATTTTCACAGCATCAACAACCACAGAACCCCATTTTTAGAACACAAATTAAGAGCTTACTATAAAAAAAAATATTAGCCAAAATTAGAAAATGAAAGTACCAAAAGATAGACAGCCAAAGCTAAGAAGCTAAAAGTAAACAATTAGGGCATCAATATCTGAACTTGCAGCATGAATCAGAAATCAAAAGCCATTAATTTAAGATCCACAGCAGATTAAAACGCGGAACAAAAATCTCATAACAAGATTGAAAAGACAAACATAACATAAATTCATGATCAAAACAAAAAAAACCAAAGTCAAAGTTTAACAAACTGACCCGTTCATGTAAAGAATCCAAGAATTCAGAGCCAGAGAGTCAAATCAAAGAAACAAATCCCATGTAGCAGAAACACAAAGACACAGAAGAAAACAAAAACAAGACAGCTCCTTCTTCTTTTTTAATTCTTGAAGTATTTGGATGTGGATACAACAGTGCACGTTGCCTTCAGATGTAGACAATTTTAAAATGTGTAAAGAGAAACCAAGAGTGGAAATCCACGCCGACCATGAACCTAAAAGTGGGGCTCAGTTGAAAAGAGACAAGAGACCGAAAGTATTGCCCTTTGTAAAAATTAAAGTTGAAAGGAGACTTTTTTGGCATAGGCTTATCAAATAGTAGATCACAGAAGAGCGAAGATTCCCGCGAAAACTAACTGTCGAAACTGTTTTATTTAGGCTTGTAGTGAGATAGCCTTTACTAAAAAAAAATCACCGGTTCTCATGGCGTCACGTCCTTGATATGTACTCCAATTTCTTTCATGGATTTAAGAACATATCTCCGATGTCTGCGGAAGATTATTCACTACTTCTGATGTGGAGTAAGAGATTTAGGAGCTTTTAAATGTTATGATTCTTGTATGATGAAATAGAAATAAAGTTGATAGATTCTGATTATCAACAATTCTTAATTCTCTTAAAGATAATATATAAATTGTTTAAATAGTAACTAAATTGACTTCAAATAACATTTTGAATCTTGTCTAGATAAAAAAATATTAAAAAAAATTAAAAGCAATTTCAAACCAGCAACTTTTAGACTTAATTTGAACATGATCCTAAGCTTGGCTGGTGCTAGTAGACCGACATTATAGAAAATTGAGTATGTGCTTGTAGAATTTCAGCCTGATTTAATTGTAGAATAAAAGTTATAGATGTTTTTATTAGAAAACTCATTTAACTCATTCGTCAAAATGTTTAAAATAAATGTTATCAAGCAGTAGATTTGATGAATTTTAGATCTTAGAGGATTGGTTTAAATGGTAAGGAGCGGACTAATTTAGTTTTGAGGTTTCAAGTCTGAATTCTGCCATTGATTTTTTTGATGATATATTTACTTTCAATTAATTTTACTATCTTAAATTTGAGTTATGATATAGGTGTGTTTATGCATTAGCTCATTTAGGATGATAGCTCGTGCTTTTCAAAATATTTTGCCTGAAAAAAATATCAAATTAATTTTTTTAGGTGTTTTTTTATAGTTTTGATATGCTGATTTTAAAAATAAAAAAATCTAAAAAAAATTATTTTTATACATTTTCAATTAAAAAACACAATTTAAAAAGTATAATGCATTATAATACCAAACACACGCTAAGAGGTCGTTTGGAACTGCATTCCAAAGAAAATATTATTTTTTATATATTTTTGGATCATTATATGTTGATATCAAAAGGAATTTTTTTTAAAAAAATATTATTTTCATATATTTCTAAACAAAAAAAAAAAACACCTTTAAAAGTAACAACTACACTTCCAAACATATTTTAAAAATCACAATATTTTCCACAACATTGTTTAATCACAAGGTTTTTATAATTATGATTTCTTTCAATTCAACCCCATGGTTTTCATAAATAGCAATTAAGTCCCTACTATTTTGAATATGGGATAAAGTTCCCTTCCTACCATTTCATTACAAACTTCTATTAAAGTGAAAATTCTAAATATACTGTTGACTGGTTAAGAAGTTTGACTTTGATTCAAATATTACCATAAGATTCAAATATTATGGGCACTGTTGATTGGTTAAGAAGTTTGACTTTGATTGTTAAGTATACTGGAATTGAAGGAAAAGATAAACTTAATTTGTTAAGAAAAATACATTTAATTAATTTTCCTAGTTGTTACTAACGAGAGTTTGAATTCAGGTTTTTTTAAATAATTTTGAACATAAGATTTCATTAAAATTACTAAATTAAATTTAATTCAAAGGGTTACAAATAGTCTTTTAATATTCACATTAATCATCAATTAATTACAACCAATAATTTTAAACAAAGAAATTAATTTCACTCAAAATTCTTTTTAATTGTCAAATTTTGGGGGCTCGTGGAGAATCTTTCCAATGGATGATCCTATCATATGACAATGGATTTAGGATAGTGTTGGCACATGAGATTTGAAATAATATCCTGCACTTGAGGGTCTAATTGTTGTGGTCAATCGTGTGACTTGTTCCGTTCCCGTCCCGGGTTCAACCCTTTATGTGCACCCTGTCACCCCCGCGGTGCCTTACCTGTTCACTGGGCTTGCAGGATGTTCAGTGGGCCGTGGGGAATAGTCGTGGTGCGCGTAAGCTGGCCCGGACACCCCACGCTAATCAAAAAATAAAAATAATCAAGTGATCCTGCAAGCTTGCGATATTGATGTGCTGTTGGACAAGAAAATTTCAGTGGGTGGTCCAGCTGGATATAACATTGCTGTGAAATTAACTGTATATATATTATTTGAATCTTAAGAAAATAACAATTTCAAAATGGAATTGATTTATATTTATAAATAAAATATACAAGGAAAATGACATATTATCCCCAAATACAATGACTTTATTTTTCAAAAATACAAGTAATGTAAATTTTTTTTCTTACAAACTTAACTCTAAGTTACTAGATATGGATAGTTTCATGAATAAGATAGTCAATAAATCATGATACAAAAACTTTGCAATATCCAATATCATATGCTATAAAATCATATTGCCAACATATTAATTAATATTGTTTTATGTTGTAATAGCTCACTATTAAAGGCACAGATTAATTAGGAACTAAAATATATGATAATTATAGATATTTGGCAAGTTAAATCCTCCAAGATATATTATTTAAGAAAATATGTATTGTAAAGTACAAAATTTTGAAAATAAAATATTTAAAATATAGTCTTTTTAGTGATTATTATTATTATTATTATTATTATTTTGAATTAGAAAACACAACCGATCAAATGCCAATATTGCCTAATGTTACCCCATTATCATTTTTTATATATATATTTTATCAGAAATTATTAACAAAAATTTTCCATCGATTTTTCCATCGGATTTTCAATTACTATTTTGGTAATTTTAACCTGTTTACTCTTGCCTGCGCTGTTGCCAACATTATAGTAATGATTCGAAGCTCATTCATGTCTGCTTGCTTGGGCTCTAATTCTGGCAGAGTGCATGCATCGACTCGTTTGTTGGATTCCTGGATTGTCACAGCATAATAGTATAAATTATATTTTAAAAATTATTTAAAAATTTAAATTATTATGTTGAATTTAATATGATATCAGAATTTTAATAATTAAGTGTTTAAGAGTTTAAATTTTACTATTTTTATTTATTTAATAAAAATTAAATATAAAATAGTATGAACTTACGAGTTTCAAGTTTAAAAAGTGTTTAGTTGAGGATTCTAATAATATAAATTATATTTTAAAATTTAAGATATTAAATTAAGATAGTTATTTGAAAGTCAAAGTCATTGCAGGACGAAACACAAAAGCTGAATGCCATGATGTTTCTGTTCCTTTGAGTACGAGGGCAAAGGAATTAGAGTAGCTTCCATTTATACGCTGCTAGAACTTAAAAAAGAAAAAAGGATCACACGTTAAGAACCAGTAAGATTGTCAAGGTAAACAGACCAGAGTGCACAAGGCTTCTGCTTTGTCTCGCTGAACATTGTTTTCAGACAAGAGATGGAAGGGTTTCTCTTGACTTGTGTCGGCATGTTGGATTTTGCCAGCAAATATGGAGCTTTGAGAAACCGTTCAGGGCCTAAGCAAATGAGTGGCTACCTTTTTTTTTGCTTTCTAACTTGACTTTTGTTTCAATATTACTCCACTGTGTAATAAATTGCATCATCACTGACCTCAAGGTTGGATTGATTCATTAATGGGTATTAAGAAAACACAGATAGGAAATCTGCTGTTCATTCTACTTTGCATCCACACACAATTGCATTCTGGATTCGCAACCGAGCAATTTTTGTTTTAGTTCTTCCAGTGATGTAGTTTTTTTTAAAAAAAATTATTATTTTATATTTTATTTTATTTGAGGTTAGCTTTAATAGTTTGTTTAGACAAGTTTAATGTGGGGTTCTTGAAGAATAAAAAAACATTTTTTTTATTAGATTGATGATTGATTTTATGAAAAATTGTTTGGATTTTTTGTTTTTCAAATTAAAAATAAAAAAAGGATTATAATTGAAAAATTAAAAAAAAATGCAGCCCTCTTTGTCCCTAAATGAAAAAAGACAAGAAATTATTGATGAAAACCAAGAAGAGAAGATACAAAAAAAAATAGAATGAGTTGCCAGAGCCACACTGGAGCTACACTACCATCAAACATTGTTAATAAAAGGAAAACCCGTCAATATGATTTCAATTGCATCAAGGAAGATCACCATTTAAGCTCAAAGAAAGCCACATGTGCCTCGTCCAATGCGGTGGCCTTCCTTATGCATGCCTTACCAATGCAGTCATCTGGATTGTTTTTAGACCCGACTAGTAGATTCGATTATATTAAGAGAATTCCTATATAGTTTAATTTAAAATTCAGGTTATATAAAAAATCAAGTTATAATGTTTTAAGATTAATCCATCAGGTTGAGTTTAATGACATTATCAAAAAGTTTTTCACAATTTGATATTTTTTTATGTTCAAATAAACAACATTGCTTAATTTTTTAAAAGTTTGAACAACATTGTCTTAAAATTATTTTTTATATATAATATTAAATTTTGACCGCGTCAACTTGATATTTTATGAATTTATGCCTATTTTTTTATTAAAAAAAAAACAAAAATTAGCTCACAAGAACATTAATGAAACCTTGAATTCATGCCAAGGCAGGTGACCTAAGACTTAAAACCTAGCTTAAATCAGGATTTTAGATGAATCAGATTAAAGACCGAAACGATAAAATATGGTTCATTTAGTTGGGTTTATTAATTACCTGTTGAATTGAAAATCCTATGGGTCATCACTAAGAATTTTGTTTTGAGAAAAGTCAAAACGTCATCATTATAATAAATATATTTAACCTAATGATCAGCTAATTGAACCGATGAATTATGCAAATTGATCATCAACAACGACATCTAACTTTAAATAAATAAATAAATAAATAATTTAACCCTTTTTTTTCTTAGGGGTGAAGGATCATGTTTAAAAACCTCCAACGACAACATTCGCTAACAAAATACATGACTTGTCTTGGTTTATTTTACATGAGGCTATTGCTTCCATCTCTGGGATAAATGAATGCATGCAAATGCCGTTCTATCTAATGAGTAAATATTATAAAACATTTCATGATTCAAATAAAACCATGATCAAAGATTAATAGATCTGTTTGGGAGTGTAGTTATGGTTGTTTTTTAAAATGCTTTTCATGCAAAAATACATCAAAATAATATTTTTTTTATTTTTATAAAATTATTTTTGATATCGGTGTATCAAAACGATCCAAAACATAAAAAAAAAATTCAATAAATTTTTTTTGAACCGCCTTTCCAAATGCTTTCTAAGTTGATAATGAATGACTATTTAATTCAAAAGGGAATTTCACAATTATAGTTTAAAGTTTAAACACTTTATGAGTAAATTAATTAAAAGGAAATTTCACAACTATAGTTTAAAGTTTAAACACTTTATGAGTAAATTATTTAGCTATTCTCTCAATTCTTGGCATTCAAATTTTATAAATTATTGGAGGAAACTAATATTACTCTAGAAAATCTCAAATCTTAGTTGAGTTATTCATGTGCCTATTCTTTTGACATAAATATATCATTTCTTTTAATATAACTATATATACAAAAATATACTTTAATCATTCAAGAATCTTATTATTTGATATGAAAATATTAATTTTTCTAGAGAATTTAGATATTTTTTAAAAAACTTCACTCCCTTAGCTAATATACAACTATATTTTTAGTGATCATATTAAGTAATTTGTTATATTAAACAATGTTTTTTTGTTTTTTTATTAGGATGAGTGTTCGAGTCAGTTTGTGTATATTTTGACTAATTTCATGAATTTTAAAATTAACAATTATATAAGCCTCCAATTATTCTGAGATTTATAAAACTGAAACTAATATAATACTTTACATTAAACAATGTTATTCTACCCTAACATGCGGAAAGAAGAGGAACACTTGTCGTGTTTTGATATATAACTTGAAGACAGAATCAAATGCTGAGAAAAGTGAAGAGTTTATTGTACTAAGAGCTTATTTATTTTAAAGGTTGAACTCAATTTTTTCTATGGTACGAAACATGAAATTGAAAAAATTCAATATTAATTAATCTAACATTATACAATCAAATAAATTTAATAAACTTTATCTTTTTATTTTTTATTTACTAACATCTTAGTTCTTTTGGCACTTAATTAACACTTGTATTTGTTAAACTATTTTGTTAAATGTATATCCAATCTAAAACATTTTTGGAATTATTTATAGATAAATAAATTTAACTATTTATTAAATTAAAGCATTTTATTTTAAAATCTAAATAGGTTTATATAAAGCTGGGCAACAATAACAAAAATAGTTTGTTTGATTTTAAAAACACAAACGATAAATCTTAACAACACAAAAAATAATAATATATTTTGATAATATGATTAAAATAAAAATAATCAAATATGCAAATAAATAATTTAATATTTTTTAAAGTTTAGTCTTTATCATCACAAATATTTAGTAATTATCTACATTTGAAAACTCTAAGAAAGTTTGAGACAAAATATATAAAACTCGATAAATTGTTAGATGTAAGACCCTAATTACATATAATAGTTTCAAATTCTTTTATATAAAGAGTTTGGGCTGGATTATGTATTAGTTTTTTTTTTTCTTTTATTCTAATTTTACAGGAACAAAGCTCTTGGAGTTCTAAATTCCAAAACCAAATCAAAAGTATTTAGGAATGGTCGAATATACTCACAAGTTGTTTTTTTTATTTTTTTTACTGTGTTCATATCTTATTTTTAAAAAAATTATTTATTAATATCTTATTTATTTATCGAGAGTCTTGAATATCTATTTAGAAATTAATTATCTAAATACTATTAGTTATTCAATATAAAATAAAAAAACTATATATATATATATCATGTCAAAAAAATATTCAATATATATATATATATATATCCAAATTTAATAATATTTATATTTTATTAATTATCTATAAATAAAATAATTATAAAAAAGATATCAATACGTATAAATTCAAGTTAAATTGAAATCCCTGAAACTTTCTTGGATTTCTTACTTCCCATACAAAGTAAATACCCACAAAGCCTCGATTTCAATTATAAAATTCCCCAAAAGAAAAAACAGTAATTCCAAAAAACCCCAAAGTGAAAAACACCCTTAAGAAATTTCATTGACATAAATACCCTCTTTCTCTCTTATCCCCAAATTCTGTATTTTCCTTCTCAGCCCTTACAAACCCTACACTCCCTCTTCTGCCCTTCGCTTCTCCTTGCCCTTCTACTCTCCCTCTCTCCTTCGTTTTTATTTTTCCGATCTTCTCCCTCCTCCCTTACCCGCCAATTTTCAAATTATACTCCTCAATTTTTCTTTCTCGAAACACATTGATTAACCCTAATTTTATTTGTTTGTTCGATCTGTACTTGGACCTGTCCCTACACTCGACAAGTTCAGATTTTGATCAGTGCCCATTTCATATTTTTCCATGTTTGCTTTGTTCAAGGTTGGTTTTTCTCTTCTGGGTTCTGATGATGTTGATTTGCTTTTCAACTAGGGTTTTGAATTTTGATTGACTTTTGTTCTGTGGGTTGTTATGATTTTTCTCTTGAAGTAATTGTTTGGGGTTATGTTTCCTATAGTTTTGAGCAAAACCCCGTTCTTGTTTATTTTGCTATTAAAAAGGTTTTTTTTTCATGTCCTGGTACGGAGGTTTTTTTTCTCTCTCTCAGTGTGTTCTTTGATATTTTCTTATGAGTATCTTTAGTCTCAATTATGTTCTTATGAGTGCTTTAATTGATGGGATTTTTTTTGGTTTTTGCTTCAAGTCATTTTTTTTGCTGATAGTCGTGGAAGGGAATGTGTACATGATGACTGTTGTTTTCTTCTTTCTCAGTTGGACATGATTTCTGACTGAAAATGTTGAGTTTTGAGTTTGGTGTTCATTAATGGTTCAGGCTTTTTTTGAGATAATTGAGTTAAACCTTAAAAGAAAAACCAATTATGAAAAGCTCAAACTTGGTTTCCTGTCTTGTTTTGATGCCTAGCAAGTGGGAGTGGTCTTAAAACCGAGTTAAGTTTTTGTTTAGCTCCTTTAATTGGCTGGTTCATTAAAATTTTGTTGATTAATGACTTAGGCTTGGTGTCTCTTACATTCAGTTCCCATGTTGTTGATATGTGAAGGTTGTGGAAGTTAATGTTTCTGTGGGCACTTTGGAGGTGTTGAATTCTTTTGCTTGTGAGGTAATGCTATTTTGAGAAGTGAAAGATTGTGAATGCAGTTTAGGTTGTCTGTTCCTTTGGCGTGTGTAAATGTATGATGGTCTCTCTGCATTTAATTATCACAGGAGAAAAAAATGGTTTCCTTGTCTCATTTTGTATACAATTGCAATCGCAATTTTACTAGGAGGGATTAAAAAAGTGACAGTCTTCTTAAAGTTTCTCGTTTGTTTGTTTTTTTTGTTTTTTTTTGGGGCGGGGGGGTGTCCGGGGTGGGTGGGTTTACTGATTTAATTTCACTTTTTTGCATGTTTTTCGTGTTTGCATCCTTTTATCTGGACTTTTGTTGTGAGTCATGTTTGTACTTAAGCTTCAAGTATGAATGCGGAAGATGTTGAATGGACTATTGAAAATACGGTTCTATTCACTTGACAGGGTACCGTATCTGTTTATAATTGATAGTTTGTTCTGGGGGCTGATTTGTTACAGCTGTTGCTATATTGTGATTGATTCATTTCGATGGCTAACCATGACCTGATACTTGGGCAAAGTCACAATCTAGGGCTCAGGCAGAATCAACAGCTGGTCCTAGGCCATGATCACAGTTTGGGTCTAGGCCAGAACCATGATTTGGAACTGGGGCAAGCACATGAACATCATTTGGGTTTGGGACATGAACATGAGTTGGATTTAGGACATCCTCATGATGATGAAATGGGTTTGGGACAGAGCCAGAATGATGAAGGGGAAGCTGTTCACAATTATGGGCATGGGAACGATTTAGTTATTGATCGAAAACCTGAACAGGGAGATCATGAGCTGGCTCTTACTGTACAGAACCATGAGTTAGCTTTATCAGAGAGCAATGAGTTGGTTGTTTCAGAAAACCAAGAACTTGATGACAACCTGCAACTAACTGTGGACGAGGATCAGGAAATGGGTTTGGAACATGCTCAGGGTTTGACTATTGAGGAGTCCCAGCTTATAGTCCATAGTCCTGTTATTCAGGCCCGTACCCTTTCAATAGCTCCTAATTATGAGATGGCAGTGGGGCAAGAGTTCCCAGATGTCTTCAGCTGCCGCAGGGCGTTGAGGGATACAGCAATTGCCCTTCACTTTGAAATGCAGACAATAAAATCTGACAAGACACGTTTCACAGCTAAATGTGCAAGTGATGGATGTCCCTGGCGCATACATGCAGCAAAGCTCCCAGGTGTTCCAACTTTCACAATTAGGACCATTCATGAGTCCCATACATGTGGAGGAATTTCTCATCTTGGCCATCAGCAAGCTTCAGTTCAATGGGTTGCAAACTCTGTGGAGCAACGGCTTAAGGAGAATCCTAATTACAAGCCAAAGGAGATATTAGAAGAGATTCACCGGGTACATGGCATCACTTTATCATATAAGCAAGCTTGGAGAGGCAAGGAACGCATCATGGCCGCTATGCGTGGATCCTTTGAAGAAGGGTATCGCTTGCTTCCCCAGTATTGTGACCAGGTTAAACGGACAAATCCTGGGAGTATTGCATCTGTATATGGTAACCCAACGGATAATTGCTTCCAGCGTCTCTTCATATCATTTCAGGCATCTATTTATGGTTTTCTGAATGCTTGTCGGCCTCTCCTTGGGCTTGATAGGACTTTTTTGAAAAGCAAGTACCTCGGTACTTTATTTCTTGCCACTGGCTTTGATGGGGATGGAGCTCTTTTTCCCCTGGCATTTGGTGTTGTTGATGAAGAGACTGAAGAGAATTGGATGTGGTTTCTATCCGAACTTCATAGCCTCCTTGAGATTAATACTGAAAACATGCCGAGGCTAACAATTCTGTCAGACCGGCAGAAGGGCATTGTAGATGGAGTGGAAGCAAATTTTCCGACTGCTTTTCATGGATTTTGCATGCGTCACTTGAGTGAAAGCTTCCGCAAAGAGTTCAATAACACAATGCTTGTCAACCTTCTATGGGAAGCTGCTCATGCTCTAACTGTCATTGAATTTGAGGCAAAAATTCTAGAGATTGAGGAGATATCACAAGATGCCGCATATTGGATAAGAAGAATCCCCCCTCGGTTGTGGGCTACTGCTTATTTTGAAGGTACTCGGTTTGGACACTTGACAGCCAATATAGTTGAATCATTGAATACTTGGATTTTGGAAGCATCCGGGCTTCCAATAATTCAGATGATGGAATGCATTAGGAGGCAACTAATGACCTGGTTCAATGAACGCCGAGAGACCAGTATGCAGTGGACATCAATACTTGTGCCTTCTGCTGAGAGGCGTGTTGCAGAGGCTTTGGAGCGTGCACGCACTTATCAGGTGCTTCGCGCTAACGAAGCTGAATTTGAAGTTATATCTCATGAAGGAACAAATATTGTGGATATTCGGAACCGCTGTTGCCTTTGCCGTGGCTGGCAGCTATATGGTTTACCCTGTGCACATGCTGTGGCAGCACTCCTCTCTTGCAGGCAGAATGTGCATCGGTTTACAGAGAGTTGTTTCACCGTTGCAACTTATCGGAAGACTTATTCACAAACCATTCATCCAATTCCCGATAAAAGTCTCTGGACGGAGCTGTCTGACGGGGACCCAAATTCCAACAAGGCTATTGAGGTTGTCATAAATCCACCCAAATCCCTTCGACCGCCTGGTCGCCCAAGAAAGAAGCGAGTCCGAGCAGAAGATCGTGGTCGTGTGAAGCGAGTTGTGCATTGCAGCCGTTGTAATCAGACAGGCCATTTCAGAACAACATGTGCAGCACCCATCTAATCTGTGACTGAATGTGGTGATTGCTTCTGTATCTGGTACGCCACTCCTGTGCAAAAATATTCTATCATCTTTTTTTTAGTCCTTTGTAGTCTGTGATAGCTGTTAGATGTGCAAGTAAAAGCTCTATTTATTATCTGCAACAGTTTAATGAATTAAGCTTTATCATCTTAAATGTAAGTTCACCTCAAAAATAAAAAGTTATGGATGATTGCATTGATAATTGTAGCTTTCAATATCAAGATAGTGATTCTCGGTCTTGTCATTCTGGAATTCCTCCTACTTTGTTAAGTCTAGTCATGTTCTGATGCTATTATGTATTGTAAAATTTTTCTAGGCTTGAGCTGGCCACTATTAATGTAGCTAATGATTCTTATTTTTTTTATTATATTTCCGGACTCTCATCTTTGCGTTTTGAAACTGTGAAAAAGAGCAGTCAGAAATCTTTGTTTGAACAAGGCTTGCTAACCCCCTGCAACTCCAAGCTGTTTAGATCTGATCTTGGCACAGAAAGTGCCAAACGAAAGCAGAAATGGGTTGTTCGTATGCCTTTTGGGTGACAGAAATGTTAATGGCAAGTTTTTGATCGGATGAACTCCTGTTATCCTAGGCAACAAGAATTTTTTGTTCATGATATAGTAGGGTGGGTGAATGACAATCAGTGCCTAAATGCACTTCAACCGCCACTTTTCACATACCGATCCTCTGTTAGGGTTGCGCCAACGGCAAAGCCTTTGATGTAGATTCCCTCAACCACATCACTCGGCATGTACACGGGCCCTGAAGCATTAATTGACTTCAGTAGCTCTCGGTTAAGCTGGCTTGTGCGTTCGTGATCTGGGATCACTTCATAATAACAATCAGTAATACCATTTTCATTCATCTTATTACTCATTGCAGAATGCAAAGCCTCGAAACACATTTCTAGGAACTTGAAACCATAGTTATAAAACCTGGTTTGGCTCATGGTTTGGCTCATGGTGTGGATCATGGGTTGAGTCAAGATTATTTAAAAAAAAAATCTTGAATCAACGTAGTTTTTTTTTTTTTTTTTTTTAATATGAACTTAAGTGTCATTTGAGTTTTGATCAGATTGAATGGGTCGGAAGTTGATCTGCTAAGTTACCAACAATTCTCATCCGATTCTGATTTGATAAGAAATCTTGTTCAAGCCATGTCTTGAGTCGGTAGATCATTGAATTAACTTGTCGGGTTGAATCATGTTTAATAACATATTTTGCATGACTGTAGTGTAAAACTTGGACAAATACCTTTGTTAACATAAATGAAATTACTAACATGTACTAGAAGATACCAGTTTATTTTTCTCGCTATTATTGCTGCATGGATAAAAAAAAATTGAATATAAGAAAATAATATATAAATTGTTGAAATTTTTTTGTTATTATTATTAAACTCAATATAATAGATGTATTTTTTTTAACATGAGTGTTTGGGCAGCTTGCGCGCATCTCGACTAATTTCATGAATTTTGAAGTTAATTGTCATGTAAGCCTCTAGTGATCTTAAGGTTTGTGAGATTCGAACTGATGATTTTTAGGGAGCAAATCTATGACCTAACCAGTTGAGTTACACCCCTTAAGTTCCATCCATGTATTTTAGTTGTATTTATAATGCTAGAAAAAATTCAATTGCTATATATTAATACATTGAAGCAATAAAACCCAAAAATAGAAGAAATATGTGAAGTATGATCGAATTAATTAGCGTTGCCTTTTAACCAAGTGAGACAATAAAATAGCTGATTCTAATCAAACGCTCGACTAGATAAGTGTGATGACTTTGGTTTGTCTACGAAAACATGGAATCCTTGTCCTAGCATGCCTCCCATTCTGGAGTCAAAGGGCTCCTATACACCATGGATGGGTACTATAATACGATAATACTTTGAATTATAATAATGGAATTATGCTTTTGTTCCTAAAAAAATCATTTGAAATGACTTACAGGGTAGATTTATATTTTAACAGGGTTTATTTATTATTCTACAATTATTGAGGGATATTTTTGTCATTTTATAAACCTTTTCTATAATGAATTTATTTCAGTACCCTTTAAAGCAAAATTCCACTTAGGAATGGCTATGGGGTATTCTTAGTTTTTTACTTTTTTAAAAAACAATGCAATGACTCTATCACTCTTAAAATTAAAATAAAAATTTTCAAATCATTTTTGTAGGGGTGAATTTGTAATTTCAATTTGGTATTTTAGAAATAACTAGTTGGTCTCGGGGGTGATGTTGCTTTTGATACATAAAAGTTAAAAATAAAAAAACAAAAAGCTGCTAATGTGTGCATAACACGTACCAACCACTCTGTTGCCTTTGAGTGGATCGTGTGGCTAACTCTAATGACAGACACATTTGTTCCACCGTGTCATTTGATGCGTCTCGACATTCTCTTCTTTCATAGGTGATGCATGTATGGTGATTATGTATAGATTAGCACCAATTTGATTTCTCCTCTTCATTTCTCTCTCATTTATCTCGGTTTACGTGATGCCCATGAAAAAATCACAGCAGCCCTTAAATTTTTTTTTCCTTCAAATTTAGTCTGTTTTACTTGTTTTATTTTGAAAAATCACTTCAAATTGAAAAGTTTTTTCAATTTTATCCTCTAGTTTTTAATAGCTCAAATTTGATCTCTATTTTTTTCTTTTAATTTTCTTTTGTTTGAGATGACTTAGAAATTTTATTTGTTTCTTGCGATTTCATTCTTTTTTTTTTTCATGTCTGGTTTTCATTCCTTTTATTCCTTAGAGATTTTATTAGGCGCGAAAGCCTCACCAAAGAGTCGTGTTGGTTCAAGATTGCATTGGAGAGGTATGAGATTCGAAATTAATTCCTAGAGATTTTGTGAGGCCTAGAACCCCTACTGTAGATATACAGATAAGAATTGTATGGTAGGGATACAATTATTTTATTTTAAAAATAAACTTACTTCCTATTAAAGATAATGCATCTTGAGTTAATTTATTGAGCTTTAGAAAGCCCGAAGAGTTTGGCGTGGAATAACAGGATTGGTAACTGAGTTCCATCCCGTTGTAGCCAGAGGAAGCGTTTCTAGATTACCGACTATGTGCACGAGTATCACAATAGCGTTAGCAACCCCTAGAAGGACTTGACGAGTGTGGAGGTAAAATAATCTCATAGTGATCATTCTGCCTGGGCTTTTTTTTAGTAGTGTAATTACCTATAAGCGCCGGGAGCAGCAAGCAACTATGATGTTGTGGTCAAGTGTAAATTCATTACACGTTCTGGCTTAGATGTATCATGATGGTGTGTCATGAAATGACCTCGAAATGTTAAAAACAAAGCTTAGAAAGAAACTGATGATTTTTTGACTAGTTTTCTACAAACAACGCCAATTGATGATGTCCTAAAAAATCCAAGTAGCTTAGTAATAAAGCTTATGTTCTGGATAATCGGTTAATCACTTAGAAATCCGATCCATTCTTCCTAGTCAATATGATTGACAGCCTAAAGTGCGAAATCAAGATGACCGGTAGCTAGTACGTGGTAGCTGATATATGGTAATCTAAAGTAGCTAGTAGATCAAGAGCCTGTATAAGGTCCTCTATGGTAAATATATAACTCTCAGAAGTTTAAGTATCGTTATAGTGAGAGAGAGAATGCAATGATATTATAGAGAGACAGACTCTGAAAATATACATGTATTAAATAATAAAAATTATAAACCTGAAGTTTGAAGGATTTATAAGATATTTATAATCCATGAATATTATTTTTTTGAAGAAAAAAATTGAAGAGTCATTTATCTTTTATAAATTAATGTGATATTTTAAGTTATATTTCATATAAAATAATATATTGAATTAATATAAATTTTTTAGAGGCATGTGGGGGTACTAAAAATCCTTAAAGAAAGGTGCTTAAAAAAGTTGCTTAAGTCCGTTAGAGGTAGAAAATAGGCCTAAGCGCACTGCCTAAGCCCAGCGTTAGGATGTGACCGAAATAGCATTGTGAGAAATGAAAAGAATCCGTGATAACTTGAACTCACAAAGGACATGTCGTTTTAACTCGGAAAAACTGACCCACAAAGGACATGTCGTTTTAACTCGGAAAGACTGACCTTAAAATGCTTTTTGTTGCAGGACTGTGACTCACCTTTAAAGAATCATGCTATATTTATATTTTATTTTGCCCCCTAAGGTTTCCAGAGTTCCTGAATTCCCCCCTGCACTTTTTTCTTTCAATTGTCTCCCTAAAAGATAATATATAATTAAATATATTTACACACTATACTTTTATCCAAATTATAAATGAAATTTTTTGTAATTGAATTTTAATTTTAATTTTAGGACAATTATCCTAATCAGTATTGCTCATTCAATAAATTTGCAAAAAATAAAATAAAATAAATTCGTTTGAATTTTTATTTGCTAATTATGTTAATTTTTAGATTGAATGTGGTGTGTATTAGGTTTAGATTTTGATGAAACAAGTTTTATGAATCTTGATATGATTGAAAGATAAATATTTCATTAAGAATTCTATTAGTTTAATCAATGAAGTGTGTATTTGGTATTGTGGTATAAAATAATTTTAAGAAATATATTTTACTTGAAAAAATATTACAATAATTTTTTATTTATTTTCAAAAACACTAAAAAATATATCGATTTGATGTTGTTTGAAGTGAAAGAACCCTAAATAAAAGCTAACACACTTTTAAATACTCGCAAAGAATTAAAAGAATTGAAACTTACGGGAAAGTATTAGGGAGCTAATTGATACAAAACTAAGGTTTAGGGAAGAAATTGAAAAGCCTCCCAAACCTTAGGGGGGGAAATTAAATGGATGTGAAAGCCTGAATTTCAGACTAGTATTTCATGCCTGTACAAGCCTCATATGGCCTGTCAAAGGTAGGCAAGTACTTTAGACGCTGAAACATTTCTTACATCACGCTACTTGTGTTAAAGCCCAAAAAAGGGAAAGAACATAATTTCCCTTGAAGAAACTGCTGGATTCCCTTCACTCTCTTGGCAGTGCTAACAAGATTTCCTTTATCAGTATTAATATCACTCTCATTAACACTCAGGTACCTTGCGTGTGTGTGTGTGTGTGTTTGTTGAGACCTAGTAGTGTCCTCATTAAGGCTTCGAAGAATTTACGATGAGAAACGAAGTACTGGTTTTGCCATGTCTCTTGTTGCTGCATTGTTATGTAGGTATGTTTTCTTCCTTGTTTTTGTAGTTTTTGCCTTGGTTTTGCTTGTTTCTGGTTAGTTCTTGTTATGGGTTTGGCTTGTTGGGCTCCTGTTGAATTTCATCACGGCTTCCATGATGTAGGTTGGAGTAGCTAGTATCCTCTCTCTTTGGTATTAACTTGATAAAAATGTACTGTTTTAGTATAATTTTCCTCTTTTTGGCTGGTGGCCCAGGTTAGCTTCAAGATTTCTTTCTTTAGAGCCTGATTACCAGAATGCTTAGAGGATGGCAATGGTGTCTGTCCACATTTTGACTGTTTATCCAAACTTACAGTTTCAAGCAATGTCCCTAGCTAACTCTCTGTGTTTTTGCCTTTTGGTTTTTCTAGATTTCCCATGCCCCAAGCCCATATAAGCATTTTTAATCTAGTTTTATGTGTTTCAAGATACCAGCTACCAAGGAAACACACTTTCTTGAGAACCACAGGGGAGACATCAAACAAAAAAGAGTGTGCAGAAACACTTTGCTTCCTAAGCGTGCCTTAGTTGATGCTGTAGGAACCTATTTGCGAGGCTGCTTATGGTAAAGAGCATATTACAGCAGCTTTGTTTCCTTCTTCTTGCCCTTTCCCCCCCTCTCTGTTGGCCTGGTTATGATCCAATCAATTAATCTCAAACGGTTGGTCCTGTGGTTAAGGAGACATGCTCATTTCTTTGATGTTTTAGGTTTGGATTTCAGGGTCGACGTTTAGAAGAATTTATTAAATTTTTATGAACGTAGGAGATTGACGTGAAGAATTTGTACTGTGTGTTTAGATTTCATTCCCTTCAGGATTTTTGATAGAAATCTTGAATTGCATCATTAATGTTTCTGAGATCATCCCTTTTTAATTATTTTTTTGTCCCTTTGATTTTCTCCGTCCAAACATTTAGTCCTGACAATGGAGACTATAACGCAAGAGAAAGCAGAGGCTGCTATCCCAGTCACAACATTGTCACCTCCAGAAGGAAACACAACTTTTCTTGCTGGAACCTCATGGTGTGTAGCCCTTCCAGGTGTCTCTCAAATTGATTTACAGAACGCGTTAGACTGGGCCTGTGGTCTAGGCATGGCAGATTGTAAACCAATCCAACACGGTGGAGCGTGTTTCGATCCTGACACACTTGTGTCTCATGCCTCCTATGCTTTCAACAACTATTACCAACAAAATGGGAATTCTGATATAGCTTGCAATTTTGGAGGAACTGCTACTCTAACCAACATTGATCCCAGTAAGAAAAGCTTGCCTTCACATTCTCTCTTCTTCAAATTTTCTGCTATTCTTGCTTCTCATGATGTAGAGAAGAGTAGGATTAGAACTCAAATCCTGTAGGAACTACAGATTTATGCATGAAATATCAGCTTTGTGGGATTACAGAATTCAATTCAACATGAAATATCCTGTTGGAACTACAGAATTCAATTCAATTCCTGTTGTAACTACAGATTTACTATAATATCAAACACACATTTACTCGTGTTTTTTGTGGGATTCGGATGTGAGTGAGAAAGCAATACACGAAGGATATTTAATTATATCTCTCGACTCAAGTCTGCTCGAAAAGCCAAGTATGCTCTTACCATACCACTAATCAACCCCATTTTATTGTGCAGGTCATGGAAAATGTAACTTTGCTTCACCTGGGTATGCTCTTCTGTTTTTCTTTCTAAATAGGATATACATGTTCTTCTTTCACACACTTGGTTTTCTTTTCTTCTTTAAAAGAAAAAAGAAGAGTGTGAGAAAGGGAACATATATACCAAGACAAGGAATCAAACATTAACATTCTAATGTCAAACACCTTTTTGGAGGGTTTTTGCAGATCTGTCGGGTCGTCAGCACCTTCTTCACTCAAGTGCAAAACAAGCTTTATATGGGTGAAGTTTGCTGGGATTTTGCTGCTTTTGTACTTGAGAAGGTAATTATTGGTCGGTCAAGCTGTGAATGAAGTGGATAGTCAATATTGACTATGTCCTTATACCAAACTTTATGTTATGGGAAGCCATAAGATTATGGTATTCTCTGTATTTTGCTAAGATTAGTACTTTGTAATTGGGTTTACAAAGATATTATTCGTATCTTTGCTCATGGGTTAGGAATCTAATTTTGTTTATGCAATCAAATCTTCCCTTTTTGTCTCCCCAGTGTCTATGTGCTTGCTTCTTCTTTTTTTTCTTTCTTTCAAGCTTCCCTAAATTCCATGGGACACTTGGGCTAATTAAGTAGGATGATTATA
>Ga0325410_1001865_pt1 | contig 23455 bp, 13 predicted proteins | sample PopdelMetagenome_16_FD_206182 | JGI IMG/M metagenome (GOLD analysis project Ga0325410, IMG submission 206182) | Populus deltoides microbial communities from Bellville, Georgia, United States - Xylem-PdIQD-R3 | ecosystem: Host-associated > Plants > Phyllosphere > Stem > Wood/Secondary xylem...
TCACATCATTCGTCCGTTTCAATCTACCATTTTTGTCTGTAAATTTAGCATTTGTTTAAGATCCATAAATATTAAGATTTTGACAATAATATAATTATAGTTATGAACTATAATTCTAAAAAAAAAAACAAGCTGTGAGATGTTTTTATTGTTAAATTAGCATTATTCACTTTCTCACTACTCATTGTGTGAAATAATTATTTTTTTTTTTTAAGAAAGAGTTGGATTGAAGAAGAAAGGACCAAAACGAAGAAAATCAAATTTCGTTTGGAAAGCTCATTTTAGTTTCTTATTTTTTTTTGGTTAATAGTTAATTGGTCCTTTTAATTGTTAAAAATTCAATTTTGATATTAAATTTTATTTCCCTTATTTTTTTGTTCCTTTTAAGTGGGAGAAGAGAGAGACTCACTGGATTCTAGTATGAAGAGAGAAAATCTTCAATAACGACGATTCTAACCAAAAAAATAGTCGATTATTGATGTCAATGAGTTTCATTTGATAATAAGAATCTAACCGAGATTTTTTTTTCTTTCTCATTGCCAAAGAAGGTAGATTTAAACGCGGGAATATTTTTGGGTTCAAGTTGGTTTTGGGTTTTTAAGCTATTTTTTTAAGGTCATTGATAGATTTATCAATGTGTTTTCTAGGTATTTTGAGTCATAATGGGTTGAAAAATAGGGTTTTTAGAGAAAAAAATCAAGGTCCTATTTTTCCAGCAATCCATGGTCGCCAGATTCTACATAAAACATACGATATGTCGTTTGTTTTTTTATAAAAAAAAAATATCAGGGCTAACTCCAAGTTGTGTACCCCTTTAAGAAGTATAAGAAAAAAATAAAATCAGGCTCAGGCATGCAAGTTGGGCTAGAAGGCCCACGTGCCTTAGATGTTTTTTTAATGCCAAGGCACGATGGGCTATCAGGCCCGCACACCTTGGTTCTTTTTTATCTTTTTTATTATTTATTTTTATATTTATATTTGGGTCTAAAAAATAACAATAAAAAAATCATTAAACACAATTGAGTCCATATGACAGGTTGCATGTTTGACATGTTTATTTGCAACATCCAAGTTTTTGTTTGTTTTTATTTTTTTGTTTAATGCTTTTTCTCAATTGGAAAAAAATTACAATTTAACCCTTTATTATCAATGATTCTTTTTTTTTTATTTAACTCAAAACTAAAATAACGCAATTTCACAATTTGTTATAAATGATCTACTATCTCAATCTCACATGCTTATCATGATTTTTTTTCCTTTTAAAAACTTGTTTCATACAAAAAAAAAATCACATGCACTTTATTGTCTTGTAATTAAATGAGAAAATAATCTTTGAGGTAAAAAAAAGTTATTGAATTTGATGACTTAGGTCGCAAGTTTGCTTAATGACTTGAGTTCACTTAGGGTTTCTTTTTAATTGGGTGTTATTTTTACTAATTTCATCATTTAACATTAAGTTAATTGAGGTTTGAGCTTCTCAATTTTTTTTATTTTAAAATTATCTCTACGAGTTTTATAGGTCAACTTGAGTTATCATTCAATATCCAACTAATTTTGAATTCATGATTAATGTTTTTTTCAAAAAACACATTAGCAATGCCAAAATTTGTTTCTACGTTTAATTTTTTTTTTGTTTTGACCAGTGATGTAGCGCGGGCCAATAAGCCAACAACTAAGAATCCAATTCCAATTGCACCTTTTGAATTGCAAAATTTATTGTAACAAAAATATAAAAATAATTTTTTAAAAAAATATCAGGGATTAATTTTTCATTTTATACCTATACATAAATTATTATGGATTAGAATAATAAAATGACCATTTTACCATTTCAAGAAAAATCATTGAACTTGCTCTTAAGGATAACATGGTCATTATCTCATGACTTATTAGTCATTTTCAAATTGAACGGGGACAAGATGATCTTTTCACATTTTATCAACACAGTAAAATAACTTATTATTCTTAAAAGCAAAAATTTTATATTGGCTAATGGAAAAATTGGTATTTTAATAAATATAAAATATTATTTAAAAATAAAAAGTGGTTAGCGCATGTAATGAGTGAGACATGCTTGAGGCTTTTAGATAGCATACAAAGGGGCTTATAATGACCAAACAATGACTTCTGGGGCGGCCTTCAAATCGTCTCAGCTGCCCCTTCATCTCTAGATAGCATGTATGACCAACAAACCTCTAGTTTGACGCTAGAGATCTTTCTTATTCTTCTTCTTCTTTCTTTCCTCTCTAATTTTCATGTTCGACCCTCCAGTAGCCCTTTGATTTATTTACTTTTATTTAAGATTTGATCCATTTTCTTTTGATTACTGCTTGTTTTATTTAAAATGTTTTATAAAATTTCATTTTTTTCCATTTTCATCATCCTTCAATATTTTCATCTATTAGATTTGCTTCTTATTTTTTTATTGTTATTTATTTTATTTGAGACAATTTTTAAAATTGAAGTTTTTTTTAATGATTTCATCACCCTATAATTATTTTTTTCTATCGGATTTTATCATCATTTTTTTATTTCCATTTCTTTTCCACTTTAGTAATTTTTTTAAATTGATAGTTTTTTTTTATTTCATCATTCAACAATAATTTTGTTTGAAATTAAACTTTTTTATTTAACTTGGAATTTCATGAGTTGCGAGTTTGAAAGATTAATCCAAGTTTATGAGATTTATCTAAGTTTACTATGAAAATTTTTAAAATTAATTTTTTTTATTTCATACTTCAATATTAAATTGGTTGGAAATTGAGTTTCTTAATTGAGTCATGGTCTAAGATTTCATGGATTGCGAGTTTGGAAGATTAATTTAGTTTTAAGATATTCACTCGGGTTTGCTTCTTTTTTTTTGTTTGTTTTAAGTTCATAGTTTTTTTATTTCATCATTCAATATTTATTTCATTGGAGATAGAGCCCTGCTATTTTTATTTGTTATTTTATAGATTTTTTACTAATTTTGAAAATAAACTGAGTTAATTATTGTTAAATATTTTTTGTTTGCTCTATTTACTGTTCTTATTTTTTTAAAATCATAATATTTAATTAACCGAGCTTTTTATATCCAATTAATTTAATTATATGTGTCTCAAATTTTTCTCATTTCTCATTTTTAAAAACCTCTACCATCACTGAACATTTTTTTTTTCTACGCTAGTTAAAATTTAGGTGTGCAAGGCATCTATCTAGTTATTAAACAAAAGGTATATATATGCACTACCATCAAACCATGATTTCTAACGACTTCAAGCACTAATATATATATATATATATATATTTTTAAATAAGTGTTCTTAGTAAAAGAATGCACTTCATTTACGGATGATATTGAAGGAAAATATTTATATATATATATATATTGAAACATGCGTTTGGTATTATTCTGAAATAATCAACGTCTTTTTATTTAAAAAGAATCTGAAAATAAAAGTAAAAAATAAAATTGAAGACAAACAATTTTAAAAATTTCCATTAATTTTTCTAATTTTCATGAAAAAAATAATATTATTTCTACACATGAACTTATTATTTATGAAATTAGTCTTGTAATCACTACTATCAAAATTAACTAGACGGTAAATAAATAATGTCCACGAATACTGTTTCTCGTGAGGCAGATGCTAGCATGTACGACCAAGATGCTGGTAAATAAATTTCTCTCCCCCACGCCTGAATCCAAATATATTTTGTTCTCATGGCAACGAGTGTGTCAATGAAGGTGAAAAGGCTACAAGGCATAATACGGACGATATAATTGAGGAATTATTTAATTTTCCAGGTTTCGTTGGATAGTGGATTTTAATAATATTTTCGTTATTTAGAAATCAGGATATTTGACTTTCCTATTTTATTTAAAACTAAAATAATTTATTTTATTTATAATTAGAAACGACAAATATAAATAATTTATTGAGTAACAGTCAACTCAAAAGAAAGTACTATATTGTATTTGCACATAAACTCAATCAAACCAAGAAATAGCAAAAGAATTAGATCAAAACTAATTTGAAGATTAAAATGATGGATGGGCTAAAATCCTCTTGTAAAACAAGCACAATAAATTGTTAAATAATTAACTATGAATTATGTATGCCGATAATATCTCCTACTTTACTGCCTGAAATCAACTTTTTTTATTTGGATTAATATGGATATCCGGGCCAGCTTGTGTGCATATCGATTAATCCCACGGGCCCTGAAGTTAACGACCATGTAAGTTTTCAGTGACTATCATATTAACAACCATAAGGGAAATAAACTTTTTAATCCTAAGATTTTATTACTAAACCATCTACTAGATGGTTGGAATCGACATCTTTACGTGTAGTAGTTAATGGCCTGGTTTTGAGAGCTAAAGGTGTATTCTTTGGGCATGCTTTTGATCTCTCAGATGTAGAGGCATGTGCTCCCACAGAAGCCACTCAAACGCCCTTTGCTTTTATCCCTTGGCACCAAATCAAGAAAAACAAAAATAATGGAAAAACTAATTAGGTCAACTCACATGCCAACTATAATTGGATTTTTTGAAACGAAACTTTGATGATATTCAAGGCTCAAAGATGAAAAATACATCATAAATAAATTATAAAATACAAGAATTAACTTGGGAAATTCTTCTTCTTCTTCTTCTTCTTGTTGTAATTGTGTAATGTAATGGGAGTGGCAACGGAGAAGGTACGTAAAGATTATGATAAAAAGAAAAGAAAAGGAGAAGAGAACATGGGTGGGGTTTGTGCGTGTGGTGGTAAAGTTACCCCACGTGATAAAGATTGATGTGAGATTGCACATGCCATCGATATAACTTCTGGTTTCAAAAAACTTGTTCTACCTTAGAGATCACGTCCACTTCCAACTATTTTAGAAATCTTCCCAATGAAGTTCGAGACGAACACACACACAAAATCACAGAGCACAAAGAGAAGGTAGATAAAACATATTTTTAGGGTTTCTGGGAAGTAATGACGTAAAAGATCGGAAGATTGATGATGTAGCGTGTAGATTTAACTAATTATTTTTTGTCTTTAATTCACATTTAAAGAGTTGGATGGAAGGATGGTTTTGTCTTCAAAAATTTGATAACAAGTATTCATCTTTGGAACCATTAAATTTCAGGTGCCAAAATTGCAACTCTTCGTAGATGCGCGACAATGATGTTTTTTAAAAATATTTTTTGTTTGAAAATATATTAAAATAAATTTTTATTTTTATTTTTAATATTAACATATTAAATTATATGTTTTTTTTTGTTACGAGGGCATTGTTAAAAAGACATATTCCTCCAATTTGACAATAATTGAAGAGCACATATCCTTTATTTCAATGACAAATTGTCATATATTCATAATGGTTTTTTTATTACATCTTGCAAATTAAGGAATGTGTATGAGCACGTACGTCCTGCATGTACGTTCAAGTGATCGAACACCTTCACATATCATGAATTTATTTGAAGAATCTTGTTTCACAACATCGAGAATTGATGAGATGCAAGGGACTTGGGGATGAAAAGTTATGGTAATTGGGAGATATATATAATTTCAATTTTTTAGTAATTGAGAATCTTCAACAGACATACTGATGATTTTGTATGGTTTTAACTCTCTTTTTTATGTCATGATCTTCTCTTGCTTTCTTTTGAGATCAATAATTGATATTGACTCTTAAGATCATTCATAGATATCGGGTTTCATGAGGTAATTCTTTGTTTCATACGAAAAAATTACACACACACACACACACACGGGGTTTTTGCTTGATATATGTGAAAAAAAATCGAATTATCCTGTTTGTTGATTGTTATTTTTGCTTGGGAAAAACGACGTGCGGAGATGGTTGATACTTTGGCTTGAAAGGATAGCAATGAATGCATGTGTTCTTATTTGCTTATCAACCTGCGGATTGCGTGTGGGACTTTGGTGAAAAGTGAAATGCAAGCAAGAGAAGTGAAATGCAAGCAATGGCTAAAAATATATAGGTAATTTGATGCTAAGGAGCTATGCCTCAGTAATCAAGTTTTCTTGAAGAGTTTTTATCATGAAACATGCCAGCGGTTGACCCGAGATCTTGATTGAGTCTCAAACCATAAAAACTCAAAGGTGCAATTAGTCCGATCAAACTCGAATGATCCACTAGATCAACTCAAAACTCGGGTAACCAAATATAACTCAAGCAAGACCTGATATTATTTTTTTATATTTTTATTTTTTCAATAAACCCAATATATATATATATATAATTAATTTATGAATATTTAGTCTTACGTTTCTATTTTATAGCCTGCATCCACATGAGATGTTTTTTTATTTTTTCGATGTAGGATAACTATAAATAACTTACATCTACATAAATTGTTTTTTAATTTTTTATTAAAAGATCTTTTTTTATAACCTATATCCTCATAGATTATTTTTGAATTTTTTGATATGGAATAGCTATATATAGTTTATATTCACAATGATTGTTTTTCAACTTTTTTTATGTGGGATACAACTATGTTACATTTCATGCCTCATATTTATTTATTTTATAGCTTACATTCATATTGATTGTTTATGAACTTTTTGATATGAAATAACTATATTATACTCAATGCTTTATATTTTTTTAATGTGAAATATTAAAACCTCAAAAATATATATATATATATATATATAAATTAATTTTTTTAAATTGACTAAATCAATTTTAATAAATATAGTTTTGATTTTGCAAGTGGTTTTCCGAATATGATTTGAGTTATGCGTGTCTACTGGGAATCTTCCTTGATACTGATAAAATTGGGACAAATTTAATGAGGTTGCCTAAGTAAAAAAATAAATATAAATATAACTTGACTTTTCGGGTTTGTGTTGTTTTAGGTAAATCTTGAGGGAACTTGTTGGACTCTTTGGAAATTTTGCTGTTGCCCATGTTCGGTTGGATTTCAGGATCTGAGCCCTGGGCTCGGGAATTTTTTCTTCGGGGTTTTATGCATTTATTTTCTTTCGGTCCTTCGGCCGAATGAGGTATATACGGTTCGATCAGATGTTAGGCTTCGGACAAGTGCATCAGAGATTCGAGGCTTTTTTCTTGAATTTGGTTAGCAGAGAGGCCCGAGACTCAAAACCAACTTTAAATTTCTACCCCATTTTATAAATCTAAGGAGGAGCGTGAGTGGGTCCATTATTGTCATTCTCAAAGTTTCGTGGGCTTAAGCCCTAAATCCATCCATTTCGTTCCTTTTGGGCTCTAAAAGCCTACTTTAACAAAAGGGTGAATTCAAGTTTTGTTTTTGTATTTTAGAAGTATTTATTTATTTATTTAAAATTATTTTTTTAATGTGTGTAGATTATTTTGATGTGATGATATAAAAAACAAATTTAAAAAATATATATTTTTCTTAAAAAAATCATTTTAAAAAGTAACAATACTTAAACTACAAATCACGTGAAAGTTAGTTTATGCTTAATAAAGTACTAATAATAGCTAGTAGACGGGTTTAAATTATGTATAATTGCATGTATAATTGCACTAAAAAAAATTCAATCAATGTTTAAATAACTATAAAAGAAGATAGTATACAAAATATATTTATGGGATATCAAGCAATAAATAAATAAAAAAAATAAAAATGGACAGTTTGAAAACAAATCCCAAAATCCCCCTGAATCCATGGCTTTTTAAGATTTTCAATACCCATATGTCCCATGAAGCAACAATCTCCCAACAAGGGCTTTCCATGCTCTTTCAATCCCTTAATTACCAGTGCCAAATGCATTTTGAATTTACCCCTTTTAGAAAACAATTCTGGATCCACCCTTCCTCCACACAGTCAACTTCTATACAGTGGCCGTGGAGCTCATAACTTCACCGCCCTTCTAGAATTCGGAAATCTACTGATGCAACGATGACCTTTTCCTAGAGATGCTTTTAATCCATGATGATTGATCACTAGAATTATTGTCGACACCGTTGACTATCCAAAACAAGGGAGATAATGGTGCTTCTGAAATCCAGCCCATACAAGGTTTTATGGAAAGCATTTTCAATATCTTCTCTTTTATGCAATACATATACTTTTATTCGCTGATTGACTTGATAATGCCATTTCACATCCAAGGCTTATATAAGGTTGAGGGTGATGGCTCATTGACCTCCTTGTCACAGGCTTACTCATTCTTGTGGAGAAAACTGCATGCTTTGCTTGTTGACCCTATTTGACACATGAGTTCTGCCCTAGAAGCCTATGTTCATGTAGGTTGTTGGGTCACAGCCAACTTCATCATCTCGTTATCAGAAAACCCCTCTCTGGAAAGAAAACCCCACCTTCGGTTCTTTCCATGTTCTTCCACGTAGAAAATGGAGCATCATTGCCCTGTAGGATACTCGGGTATGCATTATTCTCTGCAGGCAAGGACAAGGGTTTTTTTTTTTTTTGGGGGGTTTTAACAAAGTAAAAAAAGAAATGTGATAAAATAACATGATGATAATTTTTTTTATAAAAAATAATAGATTTTAGAGATTTGCAGAACAAATACATGATTAATGAGTACTAAGTATCAATATTTGCGACTCTCTCAAATTATTTGGATATAATATTCAATGAAAAGATATTACTATGTTCATGTTCAATAATAATAAAAAAAAACCCTTCGATATCTTCTTCTCCTCTGTGTTTGCACTTCATTAATTCATCTGAATCTCTCGAGGCATGTATATAGATTCATGTAAAAAGAGTTGCTATAGGTAAATCTATGTGTTCTCTCTGCAGGACGAGAGGTGGGGAGATCCTCTCTTTTCCTGCCTTAAACATTATAAGTTTCTATATTTGTTAGAATTAGGCAGCAACTGCTAGGATTGCTGATTTAAGATCAGGATAAAGTTCACAATGCAGAAGAAGGAAAATTGATGCATCTCGAAGTTGTATTCTTTTGTCCCGAGTGTTTAAGAATCTATTTAGAAGTATAATTATGATTGTTTTTTAAAATACTTTTTATTCAGAAATGTATCAAAATAATATATTTTTTTATTTTTTTAAAAAATTATTTTTGATATCAGCGCATGATCAAAATGATTTAAAAACACAAAAAAATATTAATTTAAAACAAAAAAATAAATAAAAAATTTAATTTTTTTAAAAATGCTTTTAAAACAAAAAAATAAACAAGAACTAAATAAGTAAATCCCATAACCAGAACTTCATTGCAATAAAACGAAGAGAGTGTGGAGATTAGAAGGAAATAATATTCAGCCATATGATACCAATGTGAGATTTTCAGTGTTTTATAGCTGATAGTAATCATCATGGCTGTTAAACACTTTTGACCTAGGATGGAATGATTTTATATCGGGTTCTGTTTTTTTTGTATGTTTATTTTCTATGAATATATGATTGATGAATTAATTATTTCCATTTATAATAACAAAGTGGGTCACAAGAGTCCTTCAAAAATTTCAGGGCTTGCTTGTTTTTGGATCACTCGTGTGGTTCATTCCAATCATTGTTAGTGACTTTTCTTAGTATTATTAGATTCATCTTCTCAAGATCTTTCTAACGATATTAATATTGTTATCATTAGAGTTTTTATATGTCTTCAAGGTCTTTTTCTTTCTTTCCTTTTCTCTCTGTTCTTTCTCTTTTTATTAAATCTCATGTCCAACAATTTTGTAATTTAAGAGTCCCAGATGACACTTGCGACTTGCGAATCACAGATATCATTTATAACTTTTTAAAATGTGTTATTTTTTCTAAATAATTTTTTGCATTATGTTATTTTATCATTTTTTTTACCATGCTAGAGTCCCAAAAAACTCTTAGGTGAAGTTGATCCTGAATATGCTTTTCTTCCCAATCATTGGTTATACATGAACTTAGCCCTTGTAGTTTTAAAAATGAAATAATTACCATTTTAGTATTAAAAACTAGATATTTAATTCCTATATGTTAAATTTGTTTTTAATTTAGTTTTTTTTTGTCAATCTTATTTTTCTTTCAATGTTTTTTTGTTTAATGTCTTGAAAAATAGAATAAAGAAAAAAAAAGGGTACATGGGATGAAAACTTTGACAATGAAAGAAGTTTTTTTTTTTTAAAAAAAATAATAATTGAGAATAATCAACATCCATAAAATAATTATTTAATTATTTCTAATATTACATTGTCTAATTAAGTAGTTTTAATAAACTATAGAAACTAAGTTAAAATTAACCCAAGTACGTACATTAAAACTACTATAAGAAAGAAAGTCTGAGAATTAGCATCCAAATCACTCAAAAGTTAAATCAATACTACAATACCATTACAATATCTGTGTTAAAATGTAAGGATAAAAAACTTAATCATCTATCATTTCTTGATGCATTTTCATCAAAATGAACTTGTAACATATTGTTGAACAATAAATAAGTCAGAAAAGTAATTTGAATCAAAGAATAAGAAATATGAAATAATAGGCTAGACTTAGTATTCATTACCATATTAAAAAAAAAGTCTAGGCTAGATGGAAAGAATGAGTAAAACCAGGTAAATCATGAAGTTTGGATTAAGAAAAGGTAGAATATAGAAAAAACGCGATCCAAACTTGTAAAAGAAACTAACTAAAGCAAGTTAAGTCGGGCCTTTTCAATCGAGCATCCTTAAAATAAGAAGTAATAGAGAGATTGGATGGTTAACATATGGTTATCCATAAAATTTCCTATATAAATCAAGGTTAGAGAAAGGGAAAACAAAAGTAACTCGACAAAAACCAACAACCAACAGCTACTTTACAATTAAACTATGTTTTCAAGATCTTCAAAACCTTTTCATCATTAGGTTTATAACCTAGTAGGTGATAATTAGTAGGAAAATAACTTGTAAGATGATAATTTATAAGAGATAATCAATAGACTTTTAATAGTAGGCTTGCAGTTATCATTGCTAAAAAGCCTATAAAATACAAAAAAATAAAATACACATCAGTTCATGTTCTCCTATTAAGGGATTCTCATGCATATTTGTAATCAATTGAAGAATTATTCAATGAATGTAAGTTTTTAATCTTGAGTTGTTACGTTATCTTTTGTGTTCAAAACATTAAGTTATTTGATTACTCTTGAGGTTTTAAATTGCTTTCTGCATATAAAAAAATCATAAATTTTTAAATTCATATTTGAGAGACATCGTTATAAGCCTGGATTTGTAGGAATAGTGTTTAGAGTTCAGATCATCAACATCAAATTTAACATTTAACTTTGAAATTCAAAGTTTTTTTAATTGAGACATGGACAAAAGAACTCGAAACATGTATATATCACCACCTATGAGAAAATTAAACATAAATTCAATAAGAATTAGCACTTGAACTAAGTTAGATAGGATTTTGATTGAGATTTTTGTATTTGTTACGCTAATAGATGTGTTGACAATTTAAAAACTTAGTGCAATTTGACTAGAAAATCATTTTTTTTTATCTCCACGCATCACTAACACAAACATTACTAGAAAATTAGAACACATCAACAAAATATTTCGTTGGCATTTATAAAATTATTATCTTGCCATTTGAATTACCAATGGAATTTTTTATAAAAATCTGTCATCGACAAATTTCTCGTCAGCAATTGTCATTCTGTCGATAATTTCATTAGAAATTCAAATACCAATGGAATTATGACAAATTATTTGAACTAAGAAATCAAATTTTACCACCTTTTTTCCATCTATAAGCCATTAAAAATTAATTTCCGACAGAATTTTCAGTCACTAATTCATCAAGAATTCTCAAACCTTATGTAACTTTTTGATGAAATGGGTGTGAAATTACCAATGATATGTATTATTCCATCAATGCTTCTGTAAGTGTTTTTACAATTTTTTCTGATTAGTTGTTATAATCCTCTAGCCAACCTAAACATACAAGAAGAAGAAGAAGAAGAAGAAGGCATGTTTAAGCCAACCTTTGCTTACATTAAATCTCAAAAAGTATTTGTAACCTCAAGATTGAAAATTAGAGTGAAAAAAAATATTGGATAAAAGTATTAGATATAAGAAATGAAAGCACTTTCAAGTCTACATAATAAAGTCATTTGCAAGTTAAAACAAGTATGATTTAGCATAATTTATGTAAAGCTATATTGGAGACTTTATCCATTTCTATTGAACTGCTAAACTCAATGCAAGAATTAAAAGAGTTACAAACACTAGGTAAGAGGTATATATCTGAACCTTCTTTTCATAAGAGATGAGAGTATCACCCTTCGTATTAGCTAAAGTTTTGTGTGTCATATGCAAAAGCACAAAATATAAGAACAAATTTTGAATACATAAACTAAATTAAAACTGGTTGTATTCATCTTTTTGTATCTACATGCATTATACAATCTTGTTTCTAATAATATGTTTTAAGATTTATATAGCATAAGTTAAGGATATAATATGCCACAAGACTTTAATTCCAAGCATTTTCATAATTAAAACTAGAACAGAGTATAACAAAAATAAAACCCTGAAGTCAAAGTTTACAATGAGAACTAAAACTAAGATACTCAAATAAAAAACAACACCTAGGTTATTTGAGTTGGCAACAAACACATTATTTATCGTATAAGGTACAAGGAAATACAAAGGACATAAGAACTAAAGTACTAGAGGAGCGCAAATTACTTATTAATATCACAAAGATTTCTTATGAGTTGTGCACTCGTCTTATAAAATTAACAAAAAATAATCGGTACCCAATTATTTATCATTTAATTCAAAATTTTTCAACCTAAATTAATACATTTTCATTACTATCAATTCCAAAAAAACCAAATTTCCTTGAATTTCTAACTTAATAATAAAATTAACAAAATATAATTAGTACCCATTAAATTACTCATCATATATTCAATTATAACACACTCAAGTTACAAAATCAAACTTAATTTTATCAAATATAAATTAAAATCAATTTCTCCCAAATCCTAAACAAACCCTAGCATACAAATCATACATTAATACAATAGAACTATCTAGACAAAGCTATAAAACACTTAAATATACATGCCAAGTACAAATACTACAAAAGAATTTCAACAAATTAACACAAGACATAAATGGGTTAAAAAAAGTGGTTAGATTTGCATAATTGATGTAATGAAGGTTCGAAAGAAATAGAATCAAGAGAGGAAAGTTGACACTACTAATAAATGTAGGTTGACGCCGGCAAGTTGGGTGGTCTGGTTTGTGAAGGTGGTGGTTAGATTTGCTAATTAATTGGGAGAGAAGGGATGTTATTTTGAAGATAAGAAAGAAAAAGAAAGGGTGAAAGAGAGAACTGACATGTTTTAAATTCATTTTAATTTGCCGATGGAATTTCCATCGATAATTCCATCGACATTACTAGTGTGTCAAATTGTTGATGGAATTGTCGATGAAATTTCAAACGACTTTTTTTATTACATCGTAATTTCCATTATAAATTACCAATGAAAATGTTTTGTCGCTATTTTTATTGGAAAATACAGACAAAATGTTTTTTATTTGCGTTTCCATTGCTATTTGTAATTTTTTGGTAGTGAAATTTTATAAGCTTTTCTTTTTTGAAATTAATTAATAGACTTAAAATTTAATATATAAGTTTAAGAAAAATCCAATAGTTTTGTTTCAAGAAAAAAAAAACATCAAACAAGAAGAATAAAATTCAAACATCAATATAACAATTAACTAGATTTGTGGCCTGCACTTTAACGTGTCAAATTGTTGAGGAATTGTCGATGAAATTTCAAATGATTTTTTTATTACATCGTAATTTCCATTAGAAATTACCAATGAAAATTTTTTGTCGCTATTTTTATTGAAAAATATAGACAAAATGTTTTTCATTTGCGTTTCCATTGCTATTTGTAATTTTTTGGTAGTGAAATTTTATAAGCTTTTCTTTTTCGAAATTAATTAACATATTTAAAATTTAATATATACGTTTAAGAAAAATCCAATAGTTTTGTTTCAAGAAAAAAAATTCAGACAAGAAGAATAAACTTCAAACATCAATATAACAATTAACTAGATTTGTGGCTTGCACTCTACTGTGGGTCGGGTAACCTATTTCTCAATGTGAAAAAAGAATGCTAAGAAAATACCTCTGAGACTCAAGTCATTGGTTCAATTTGTAAATTAAATAATATGATTAAAAATATACAATAATAATAAATAAACAGATAAAAAAATAACAATGAAAACAAGGTAAAAGAACTTGATTTGTGCTAGTCTAGATTATAAAATAACTCGATGCTGAAGGGCGAAACTGAAAAAAAATTAAAACAATTCAACAACAAAAAAAAGCCAGTTAAACCGAGTGAACTCGCAAACTTCGCAACCCTAGATATAAGATTAAGATAATCTCATAGAAATAAACACATTAATAAAAAGTCCGAAGACTAATTCCTAATAAATCAAATGAGAATATGGTAACTACATAAAAAAAAATGAAGCTCAATCCCTAGCACATAAAATGTTGAAGGGTGAAAATTAAGAAAAAAATATAATTTAAAAATGGTAAAAAAACTCGATCCTAGCCCACTTGGTTCAAGATGAAAAATATTTGATCTAGTCATGATGCCATATTGAACGTGTTGGAAAGAAAATTGAATAATATCATTAAGCTTAATTATCAAACAACTTACTACTGAAGGACAAAAATGAAAAAAAAATTAAAAAGCAATGAAAAAAATATATGAGTTAATCCAAGTTAACCCATAATCCTTGGATAAAATCCTTGAATCGAGTTCAATTAAGAAGGATAATTCTCAATCAATTTAACTTTAAAAGATAAAATTAGGAAAAAAAACATCAATTTAAAAAACTTGCCAAAAAAATAAAAAAAGGGATCAAATTTGATAGATAAATAGAGTATGAAATTGTGAAAAAAAAAAAATCAGGATAACCCAATAGAAAGGAAAGGAAAGGAAAAAAAAATATGAAGATCAATTTTCAATAAATCAAATGTTTAAGGGTGAAATTGAAATAATTCAATTTAAAAACAAAACAAAAAAAAAGTCAATCTACGTTAACCTTTAAAACCAATGACTCTAGTCATAAACTCGGGACTAACCTCATATCAACAAAAAAACTAAGTTAGCTTGGGTTAAGCCGCAAACCCTGCAACCATAGAGCATGAAATCAAGCTAACCCAATAGAAAGGAAATGAAAAAACAAGGTAGGGAGATCCACTTCAAATAAATTACATGTTGAAGAATGAAATTGAAATAAATGAATTTTAAAAAAAGGATAAAAAAAAAACTCAACCCATATTAACCTTTAAAATTAATGACTCTTGTTATGAATCCAAAACTAATATCATAGAAGACAAACCATAAAAAATAATAAGAAAAAAATTATTAAAAAAGGTAAAAATTAAACAACATTAGCTTTAAAAAGGAAAAAAAAAAAAAGCCAACCCGGGAAAACCTTCTAAACCTAGTTTAATCTGTAAAACTCGCAACCCGTGAAATTCTTGAACTGGGATCAATAAAAAATCTTAATTTACAACCAATTTAATTTTGAATGATGAAATCATGAAGAAAAAACTTGCCAAAGGAAAAAAGATAGAAATATGAAAAATAGGGATCAAATTTGATAGAAAAGAAAAAACCATAGATGATGAATTTGTAAAAAAAAGATAACCTAAAAAATGATCATAGACAAAATAATTTGCAATAAAAAGAATGATGAACAAATTTGAAAGATAAAAAAAAATGAATGAGGGGGTGAAAATGAAAAAAAAATGTAATTTTATAATTTATTAAAAATAAAAAAATTGTGATCAAAGAATAAAGACCAAATATAAAAGATTAAAAAATAAAAAGGGGTGAAATTAAAAAAATATGTAATTTCATGTCTTATTTAGAATAAAAAAATAATAATCAAAAGGACATGGATCAAATATGAAGGGAAAAGAAATTGAATGGGCTGATATGAAATTTTGAATTGGTTGGCATTAAATTCAAGGAAGAAATAGAGATAAAGGGAAAAAAAAAACAGTTGTCGACACCAAATCTAAAATGCATTCGGGGCACATGTCGTCACATTACGTTGGGAGCACCAGGACCTTTCAAGTGCCACCTTGAGAGGCAATATTTGGTGGCTAAACAATTCCACTAGCATCGCCAGAACTACGCAAAGAACATCTACTCACGGACATGTGCAAAATTGTTTTATATAATATTTACTATATATCAATTACCAAAATAATCTTAACTAACCTTCAATAAAACCAATGTACAATGATAAAAAAAAAAAAACTCTTATGAGAGAGTTATTTTGATTTTTTCTTCAAGGACATCAAAATAATTATATTATTTTGAAAAAAATTAAAAAGACTAAAAAGCACCTTGATAATAGACATTACATTTTTTATTTTAGGGTTGAATTAGTGATTTTACCATGTAATAAAAAAAAGATCAATCTAATGTAAAATATCTCATACAATGCGATAACTTCTCCTTGTCTTTTAGTGTTTTTTAACGTTCCTATAAAATTAAATCACACTAAACATAAAATTTGATCATTTAGTACGATTGAGACCATATTGTAAGATTCAATTTTTGTCATGAAATGATGGACAAGAAACATGTTGACGTCCCATAGCATCCATGCATTTATCGTCAACCCCACCATAATAGCAGCATTGAATCAATTTCCTAGTTGATTCGAATAATTCATCTCTTTTGATTTCTCAACAGTGCAAGAAATTAAATCTCAATGTCGAAGTTGAGTGATTTCTGACAAATTTATTTTAATTTGACATTGGAAATATTGTTGATCTTTGAGCACTGCTGCATGAACCATTAGCAAGTAGGAGGAGTGTTAGTAATTGTGTCGACGACATTAATCTTTTTTTTTTTTTAATTTCAAGAACTGCCAATGATATTTTCAAATCAATTTGTATCGATTAAAATTAAATATTATTTTAAAATTCCATCGAAGCTCGGCAGCAAAAACATGCATGCACCGAGTGATTTCTCTGTCGAGGGACCACTCCACAAAACATTGCTCAATTCGGAATTATGTTTTGTGAATTATGTTTTGTTTTTGTTTGGAATAGCTGTCATATTAATTTAAAAAACAAAATAAAATAGAATAATTTTTATTTTATTTTAAATCTCAATTCTTCCGGATTTTTCAGCTAAATTTCAGCCGGAACATTCCGGTTCCATTCCACATGTTTCGTTCTACTCTTGAAAAGTCATTAAATTAAATTGAACTTGTTCAATTTAATTAATTAAACCATCCAAGTATAAAAATATCTTTTTCATTACTATTTTCAATAACAATGATATTAATAATAATATTGAAAATTATTATTACTATTTTCATTACCAATGATATTAATTTTTTAAAATTAGATTTATCACTAATATATATTATTTATATTCATATTGTTTTTTTTTATATTTATACTTTGTAGGATTTTGAGCAAAATAAAAGATGTTTTAGATTTCATTAGTCTTGATAACATTGACCTAACTTTATATTTAAAATATCTGTGTTAAAACATTTTACTTTCATAATATTTTGATATTTTGTTTAAGTTGAATTACTTTAAGTTAAAGATCTATTCAATCTTGACTATTTAAAAATATTTAAAATTTTAAAATTATATTTGTTTGACATTGTATTTATATTGCATAATTTATAATTAATTTATCTTGAATTTAAATTATGTTTATTGAATATATATATATATATATATATAATATAACCCCGAAACAGCAAGTTAAAATACTTTAAAATTAAAAAAATTTATTTTAATTAAAAAAACAAAACACTTACGAAAATAGAGTTAAAATCTTTGAATTTCAGTTGACTTTAAGTCTATATATATTGACCAAACAAGGACCGAAACGTTTGAGAGGGCACCCACGTGTTGTCTGTCAAGGTCCTGGCAATTCACTGAAGCTTTAGACTTTAGAGGATCTGTTTTCATAACGTTCGGCTGACATCAAATTGAGTCATTTTAATAGTTGACGTATTGAAGTAATGAAAGCTCAGTTATGTTACCGAGTCTATGAATCACTCATTTTCACCCCTGTTTTAAATATATTTTCAGAAAAATAAAAAAAATACCAAAATTCTTAGAAAATACGCTTTTGACTAGATTTCGTCAATTTTTTTATTATTTCATGATTTTTTTACCATTTTTCTTATTGTTTTCATATTTACAATTTTTCAAAAAAAAAAGAATAAAAAATTAAAAAAAAAGGAAAGAGAAAAAAAAAATGAATCAAATAAAAAAATAGAGATTAAAATGTAATTGGAATAATAATAAGAACTAGTTTAGTCTAAAACTAATAATTGCAAAAAAGAGAGGGGGGAAAAGCTGTCTTACGAAAGGAAAATGTAAAAGGTGAAGAAACTCTTTTAAAAAAATAAAAAAAATAGATAAGTACAAAAAATTTTAGAAATCAGAAAATTTAGAGTAGTACTAGTAGCCCGGGCTCAGGCCACACAAATTTTTTAAAATATAAAAAAATGTTAAGAGTGAAAAGAATTTTTTAATTGTTATATTTAACTTGATTTAGAGTATGTTTGACAGTGTGGTTGCGGGTGCTTTTCAAATAACTTTTCGTGTCAAAATGCATGCTAATGATTTTTTTTTATTTTTTAAAAATTATTTTTGACATCAGCACATCAAAACGATCCAAAACATACAAACCATATTAAATTTTAACAAAAAAAAATTAAATTTTTTGGGAACGCAGCCGCGTTCCCAAACGTGCCCTTAATTGATGAATTTTAAAATCCTTCAACCTAATTATTTGCCTAACTTGAGTTTTAAATTAAATCGCTCAGGAGTTAGTCCGAATTAAATTGATTGATTTCATAGATCCAAATGTAATTTTGATAATTGGTAAAAACATGACTTAACTTTTGATAAAATTTCAAGATGATAGCATTTTTAACAAAAACTATTAAGACAATGATATATTAGATCAATCTAAGCCTCCTAGCAAACCGTGTCATAGATTCCATTGAGTTTACTAATTTGTTTTTTATAAAAAATTTTTCAATTATATGATAAAAATATATGGTTATAAAATTAAGCACCGACCTAAAAATAAAAATAAATCATGGAATTTATCTCTCAACTAATCTAATATTAAATGATAAAATCAAGAAAAAAAAATTAACAAATAAAACACCAACCTAACATCATAGTTATTAGACTTGATCCAGGGGTTGACTTGATAAACCCTGGTCAACCTGGGAAAATTATAAAAAAAAAATTGGGGTTTTAATTTCCAACATTAAAAATTTAAGAAATAATTTTTGTGGATTAGGTTATACATGTTGTAAATAATGAAGTTTAAAAGATTATTTCAAAATATTTTTTATCTCACATTAAAAAGATATAATCTTCTCCTTTTAAATTGAAGCATTTAAACTAAAAAAATTTCTTATCTCACATTAAAAAAATACAATTTTTTCTTGTAAATATAGAATGTATATACTTATATGCTTTCAATTCTACATTGAAAAATTAAAAGTTTTTTTCTAGTGCTTATATAGTAAATTTTGATAAGGGTTAGTAACCACCAAATAAAAGATAGCAGGCTCGCGCACATAATGTTGGAACAAGCTAGTGAAAAACCATCAATTCTCCCCCCATGCGTGGGAGGCAATGCCTACGCTATATGTACACTATCTTTTGTCTTCCTTGATAATCTACTTTATTTTGCATGCATGCGATATAAAAAATATGCCCCCCTTTAGCTATTCATTGATCATTTTGTCTATTAATTGATGAAACCTTGTTCAAAAGAACGGGTATACTTACCCCTTTATAAATTAAACATTAAAAAAATCATCACAATCTAATTAAAATATAAATCTAAAATTTATTTTTTAAAAATAACATATCAAATAATACATTATTATTATAGGAGTTGGTACATTAACGCGAGCTTCTCCCTCTCATTTTCAAAACACACACACACCAACACCCTACACACACAATAACACTCCAACAAAGAAAAGACACCACACCAAAACACTCTCCCTCATTCTCTCACTTAGCTCACACATACTCAAATAAAAAAAAATAAAAGAAAAAGAAACTTATTCTCTTTCTGTTTTGCTATTCATCATCTCCCTCTCAAAACATCAAAGCCATAGTCACCTTCTCACTAAACACATAACTTTTAACCGGGCACCACCTAAACCACCATACACAACCCCTGAGTTCCTCCATGGTCGGTGGCGGCAACAGAAACTCACGGAGGAGAGAGAAGAGATAGGAAAAGAAGAAATGAACTTTGATAGTGTTGATCTCTCATCTCCGGTGGTCGTAAACAACACCTCTAACACAAGGACCATCCAAACACCTCTTAGACCTTGGCGAAGCATGCAACAACATGCCAATATGTTAACCCTATTTTCATGTTTAGTTTGTATTTTAATTGGACTTTTTTTTTATGTGTTCATTGATAACAATTTGTTTGGTTTATTTGAGCGTTTGATGGTGATTTATGTGTATGATTTGTGGTGTCAAACTACTTTAGATTGATTACATTGAGTGAGTGTTTGAGATGTTAGGAAAAAAAATGGTTTATGAATTGGATAAAAACCTTTTATCTGAAAATGTCAATGATTTAAAAAGAGCTTGTTCTTGTTCTTAATATTGAAGATACAATTAAGATAGAATGAATGTGATTTGTGGTTGATTTTTGTAAAATTATTTAGATCTTTTTAAGTGATTTTGATGAATGATGAGAGGTAATATATACATATATATATATATATATATATATATATATATATGAACATCGAGTCAAGCTACCGTGTTAATAAGGCCAAAACAATTATGAATTTTCCTTTCTTGTATTTGTTTTTTATATCATTGTTTTATTTATACTCGTATAGAAATACTTGCGTGACATATGAAATCTAAAAAGATATAGAAATTAGAGGAAAATATAAATAACATATAAAAATATACAAAAAATAAATTTCTACTTAGTATGATATGTAAAATTATGATTTTAGATAGTATTTGAGATTACGTTAGTGGTTGTTTTTTAAAGTTATTTTTATTTGAAAATATATTAAAATATATTTTTTTATTTTTAAAAATAAATTATTTTTAATATCAATACATTAAAATGATTTAAAATCATAAAATAAAAATAATTTTTTGAATGTAACAATAAACATGATAAAATAAAAACAAAACAAAATAAAAACAACGGTAGAGAAGGCATTTGAAATCGTTTTGAAAAAAATAAAGATTGAGTTGACAACCAATATTTCAGTCAAATAGTAATCATTCACTTCAGAGTAAAAACGAAGTCCACGTTCCACTATTACAAATTCGAAGGTGCATCTTGAAAGCATGTTTTGGCTTTTATAGATGGTACAGTGATCGAAGAACTGATCAGGAATTGGGCTCAGAATTAATTTTCAACTTAAAAAAAATATATATATATATATATATATATATCTTACAAGCTTTATTAAACACATTTTTAAGTTTAAAACATCATTTAATTAGTAAAAATTCAAAATTATACTAAAACAAAACGCAAATTAATGATCCAATCTACTTATATATATATATATATATATAAATATATAAAACAATTCTTCATATTTAAACCGAATTTATTAATACAAAATTTAATTATTTTAGTGGTTGAAATATAATTAATTAATATATATTTTTGTTTAATTAATTTTCAAGATTAAGCAAATCCATTGGTAGGAGAAACAATTTTAGGTCCTTTAATCTCTTGTTGATATGATTTTTTTTAGGGGATTTACTTGATGGAAAAATTAGTATTAAAATACTAATATGAAGAAATCGTAATAACACCATCCTAACTGGATTTTAATATGGGAAAGATTATCTTTATCATCCAGAAATTAAATAGTTGGAGTTTTTAAGTTTAAATAAATTCAATGAAGGAAATGGTAACTTCCATTAATTATCCAATACATATATTTGTAAAATTTATATTATTTAACCCGACTTAACCTGTTAAAATAAATTATTATAAATAATAATAAATAAAATAAATTTAATAAATAAATATTATATGTCAAATACTAGTTAGGATGTTGGAAACCACTCGACTCATGTAATTCCTAAATATAAATAAACCTAAAAAATCCAAGTATTAATAGCATTTTCCTTTTCCTATTTTTTTTTCCCTCACAACCGCCTCGCATTCTCCTTCATTCAATTGTCTCCTTCAAACTTCAAATAACCTTTAAACTTTGAAGGTGTGGAATGCTTTTATTTCTATTTAGCTATTCCTTTGTATTTTTTTTTCTAATTTTAGTTCATGTTTTTTTCTATTTTTTTTAAATTAGATTGTTTTTTTAAATTTTGATCCTATTAATAAATAATAGGGTTGTATTTAGCTATATTACCATAACTTGATTTGTCAAAATTTATAATGCAACACTTATTTATGAGTTGATTGCGAGCTTCTTCTTGTTGTTTCTTCATTTGAATCGCATACCATACCATGAAGTGGCCAATCTTAAGAAAATGATTTTGTTGAAAGCAGAGAGAAGAAGCTTTGTTGAATAAAGGCAAGTGGTGTTCTTAGGACATTACAAGAATTATCCCATGAGAACAAAATCATGTCCATGTACCCATGTCCTTTTCTCATTCTTGAGAACAAATACATGTCCCATGCCATTGAAATTCAATGATAGGATCTTGTCTTAGAATTAGTAACTTTTTGTTGAATTATTCTTTTATTTTTATTGATGTTTTGATCTTAGATGTATTTTTTAATTACAAAAATGAAATTTAATTTTATTTGTGTTGAAATATTATAAACTTTGGACCAATATCATCTAAGATGCAATTTTTTATATTTATGCTGCCGGTTTTAAAACTTTTTTTTTTTTATTTCTCGATAGATATTGATTTCATCTTTTCTTTCACATAGTTTTTTTTTTCACTATTGAATTAATTTTGTCTTTTTGTTATGCAGATTGCAAATAAGGGTTTTGCAGATCTCAGTAGCAATTCAAATGTATTTGATAAGGTAATTTACGAAGTTATTTATCTTTATAAGTGCATTTTTTCCAAGAATGTCATGAAATAAAGGATTTATGTCTAACCCATGAATATATGTAATACCCATGAATATATATTCTATTAGTGTATAAAATTCGTGACATGTATTTTAATTGTGTTTTATGGTCAAGATACATGATTTGCTATGTATCAATATAGTTAAATCTTCATAATAATACTTTGTCATGGAATAAACAATTAAAATATAAATTGTATCCTTCTTGTCATGCAAATTAAAAAAATAATTAAATTTGGACACCAAGTTGAAATAAAAAATTAACTGAAAGATTTAAATTAAATGTCAATTTCCTAGCATAGGTTTATAGTAAATTGTTTTTACTTATAAGCTTTAGTTAAAGATGTTTATTGAATATTTTTTTGGTGAGATATAAAAGCAAGAAGATTATGAAAACC
>Ga0325410_1001869_pt1 | contig 23442 bp, 33 predicted proteins | sample PopdelMetagenome_16_FD_206182 | JGI IMG/M metagenome (GOLD analysis project Ga0325410, IMG submission 206182) | Populus deltoides microbial communities from Bellville, Georgia, United States - Xylem-PdIQD-R3 | ecosystem: Host-associated > Plants > Phyllosphere > Stem > Wood/Secondary xylem...
TTTTGTTTCTGCTGCTGTTGCTGGCCTTCATGTGGAGAATGGGCTGGATAGGTGACAGAGAATTGCGAGGTAAGCACTTTTTTCTCTATCTGGATAATTCTTACCATAATTGTGGTTCAATTCACTTGACTCATGTGTTATTGGAATATGTAGAAACCAAAGTGAAGATTGGAGAAAGAACTTTCACCCTTAAACAGATCATTCATGCAACCAAAAAATTTAGCCCCAAGATGCAGCTTGGTAGCGGACGTTCAGGGATAGTATACAGGGTAAAAAAAGAATTTTACTTGTTCCTTAATTTTTGCCTTTGGAAGAATAACTTTTATGTTATTATCCTTTCATCATTTTGATTTCACATGCCTGCAGGCTGAATTACCAGATCTGACTGTAGCAGTGAAGAAGCTATTCACTCATTCAAAAGCAGTAGATGAAATAGGAAGTGAAGTTTATGCCAGGAAGGCCTTGGACTTGAAACATGAAAACCTTGTTAATTTGATTGCTAGTTATTCCAGAAGGCACCTAATTTTGCTCATCTACGAATACATGGAACATGGCTCACTTGGACAAGTTTTATTTGGTAATTTTCTTATCTCTCGGTCTCAATCTAATTTGGCATTTACAAATTTTGCTAACCAACTTGGACAAGTCTCATTGCTCCACTTAATAATTAATATTTTAGTTTAAAAACCTTTATTTTCTTAGAAATTTTACTAGCTAGAAATTAAAATGGTACTTCTAAGTAATGCACGAGGCTCCAATTTATCTAGTTTACTCCTTAGGTTCCATTAAAATGGTGTAATTTATACACCTAATCTAAGAGCAACGAAAACCGAGCTACGTGCAAGGCAATGAACTCTTAGTTTTATCTTTACCTTTGATATATTAAATGCTTTTGGATTTATTTACACACACACCCACGCTAGAACTGATAAAAGTGAGGTGTTTATATACAAAGTCATGGTCCATTAAGAAAAACTTCCAAGTTAATGATAGTGTTGTTTTAAATATTCAAGCCTTGCGTGCAGCCTATATACCGATCTAAGTGACTTTACGATGGTTTTAAAGTTTATATTGTTTTGAAGCTTAAGAATTTTCAGTGTCAAGTGTTAGTTGAGTTTGGTTCTAATCAAAAGACCTTAACCTTAAAGTGATCCTTAATCAACCATTTTTTCACAATCAGAACATAGGAGACTGCTGACTATTGACTTGGGGATTTGCAGGTACAAATCCCACTGTGCAAATTGATTGGCAGAAAAGATTTATAATCTGCAGGGGAATAGCGAAGGGTTTGAAGTATCTTCACGAAAGGAATCCACCAATAATTCACAGAAACATAAAAGCCAATAATATTCTGCTTGATGCAAGTTGTAATCCGAAAATATCAGATTTTGGATTGGCAAAGCTTTATGAAGAGGAGAATCCATATATTGCGATTGGAGCAGGAGGAGATCTGTAAGTAAACATTGACTTTACAATTTTATTTGGAGAAAATTGGGTTCCTATTTAATCTATCATTTCGTTGCTGTTGCAGTCTATACATGTCACCAGAGTATGCAACCCGGAGAGCCATGACAGTGAAAGTTGACGTCTACAGTTTTGGGATCCTTCTCCTTGAAATCGTTAGTGGGAGAAATAATGCTGACTACAGAGCAAACCAAGAAACTGTTTTTCTTCTAGATACGGTAAGAGCTAGATAACTGTTTTTCTTAATTAACATTCTTTAGCAAAAATAAGCTTACTAGACGTTTGATTTTTTACGAGGAACAAGACAATAATGTGAAGATATCAATTTAATAATTTAATTTTTTTGTTACGAAAGAAACGTTCAAAATCAAAACCTTTTCGATAAAATGAGGTAATTTATACATACTAACCCTCAAATTATTGGTATTACTTGAATAACTAATCCAAAAACAATATTTTGAGATAATTAGTATATAGATATGATATTCCTTTTGGACATATTTCTTATAAGTTCAAACAATTGCAGGCTGGTAATTTAAATGCGCGGGGAAGGCTAGGAGACTTAGTTGACCCAAGCTTGCGCACTTATGACTGGGACCAGGCGAAAATTGTCCTGAACTTGGCAATGATGTGCACCGATCAATCACCTTCTCTCAGGCCTACAATGTCTCAAGTAGTGGCTGTACTTGAAGGCGAAAAAACTCTCGAGGATCTCTCTAAAGAGATCGCTCCCTCGACATGATTTGAATCTCTCCTGCTTCACCGGATGGTCAGTGTGTGTGTGTATCTTGTGTGGTTTGCCGGTTTCTCCAGATCTATTGAAATCTCTTTTTTTTTTTTTCTTTGGTTTCTTTTCCTTATCCACCTTTTGATTTAAATCTTTCTGATAAAGATTGAAGGAAAAATATGTACTGTTTTTTATGGAATTATGGCCATGGAGATTGCAGACCTCGTTTGTTATGTGACATCTATATATATGTTTCATGTTGTCAATTATTCTCACTCTATGAATGTTTTCCTTACATTTTTGCATATGCAGTCTTCATCGTAATTTATTTATTATTGCTATTGGTGTCATATTCTATATACAAAACATTTTTATAGCTTTAAAATTTTGCACTCAATAAATGTCAGGAAAGGGAGTTGGTAGGAACCAAAGAAAAGGTAGGATTTATATTTCCAAACTAGATATGAATATATCCATTTAACCCCAAAACATTGCACAAGTTTTATTTTAAAAAAAACTCTCCTTACTTTGAACACCTAATGGGTAGTTTGGCTCAGCATTTCTATGATATTATAACTATTACTGAGAGAATAGAACAAGCAATAAGAATGGAAAGAACGCTAGAGCCTACTGAGAAGAAAGGCTTTACTAGGAAAAAGAAGGATTCTAAGGTGAACAACATGAAAGAACGGTATAAGGGTAAGAAAAAAAATTACCATCACTATAACTTTCAAATACCTACCCAACAAGTTGCAAGTGTAAACTTCACTAAACCTTTCTCGACCAACCAACAACACCAACCAAATGACCAACAAAGTAACCAAATTGTTAATCCTCCAAAAAGGAATTTTCAAAGAACCTAAGAATGATTGCCACCATTACCAATTCTCCAAGGAGAAATGTACTCAAAGTTATTGAGTATTGGGCAAGTGGCCCCTGTTCCCCTAACCCAACTCCAACCTCTATACCCATATCAGCATACACGTTAGTATCACGCCGGCATTGCTGGACATGATATTTAAAGTTGTAATGCATTTAAAAACAAGCTTCTACAATTGATAAAAGATGGGTGAATAACTTTCGACGATGCATCCAATGTGAATTCCAACCCTTTTTCCAATCTTGTTTCAAGTAGTGAAGGGGTGAATGTTGTGGAAATAGGGGGTAAGAAGGAAAGAAGTTTTGAAGGTTTCCAGGGAAAGACTGTATGGTATGCTGGTACAGTCTGGATATTTATATGAGTTTGAACTAGTAATGAATGGAAATAATTACTGCAAGTTCCATGGCAAGGTGGGATACCACATTGATGATTGTGAAGAATTTCACCAAGAAGTGAAAAGGATGCTTGCTTTTAGCATGATAAGGATAGGGAATGAAGAAGAGAGTAGTGAAGTATGGATGACGAAGTAGGGATGACAAGCTGCTAGGAGAGAAAGGTGGAGGTTTGTAGACTCCAACCAACTATGGGTGGTCCACAAAAACTAATCTTGACCAAGTTTGTATGTACAAATAATGGAAGTTATGGCATAATGCCTTACAATTATTGGTATTCTTTCAACAATAAAAGTCTCGCTCTTATCTTCCATGTTGAAATTGGCGGTTTGACTCAAAGTGGTTGGTGTTTTACACTGGAAAAATTAGAGAGACACAGGAAAACTAAAGGAAAAGAAATAGTTTATGCTTCTAAAGATATGGAAGTGAACAAACCTATTAGTGAAGAGGAGTCCAATGAATTTCTGAAGTTGATGAAGCATAGTGAGTATAGTGTGGTATATCAGTTGAAGAAAACTCTTGCTAGAATCTCTTTAATGTCACTTATCTTGAGTTCTAAGTTACACCGTAAAGCATTGCAAAAGGTGTTGAATGAAGCATATGTGCCACAAAATATCACTTAAGATACAATGGGACATTTAGTGGGAAGAATTCAAGCCACCAATTACTTGTACTTCACCGAGGATGAGCTTGACCTGGAAGGGAGTTGGCATAACAAGCCTTTATACATCACTGTGAGATATAAGGATTGCCTAATCAGCAAAGTGCTTGTAGATAATGGTTCAACTTTCAATATGCTACCAAAACATATGCTACATGAGATGCCAATTGATACTAATTATATAAGGCCAAGCACTATGCCAACTAGAACATATGATGGTTCCCCTAGACAGGTAATAGGGACCATTGAAATTGAATTATTTGTAGGGCCTCAAATGTTTTAGATGACCCTACAAATGATGGATATCCATCCTTCCTATAACATGTTGTTATGAAGGCTATGGATATATGCCACTAGGGCTGAGACATTATCTTTGCACCAATGTCTGAAGTGCATTATCAATGGTACTTTGGTGAAAGTTAAGGCAGAAGACACCTTGTCCACGATAAGGAATGTATTGGTTCCTTATATTAAAGCAGAAGATTGCAAGGATGGAAATCTCCATGCCTTCGAGATTGTGAACACTAAGTGGGTACCAGAGAATACGGTGTTAAGAAGACCAATTATTTCTGATACCACTAAAATGATACCTAAGTGCTTTTTGAAAAATGGGCTACCATTTTGGTACGATCCAATCACTGGAAATCTTGAGAGAGTCAACAGAATAAAAATTAAGGTTGCTGATAAGAGGTTTGGGCTTGGCTTTAAACCTAAGAAAGATCATAAGAGAGTTGTTATGATTAAGCAAGAAAGAAGGTTGGCTAGAATGGAAGGAAAAAAGCCAGAAGAAGATGGTAATTCCACCCATCAATATTTATTTCCTAAAGTCATTATATGTAATAAAACTTGAAAACATGATGGAAGTTTTGGAACAAAAGCTTGCTACCATGGGTGTCACGGGTCGCGTCGCTATGTCGTCAGCGACGACGGAGGCTTTTATCGTGCCTCTTGATGAGGTGTGGTGTGTTGAGAAAATTTTTTTGATTTAATTATAAAATTATGATTAATGTTTAGGAGTCGCCACCTAGTATTATGGTCACTAGGAACCTATGGTCTGCGAGAGTCTAGGTAAGGGATTGGTTGTGCAAGGAAAAGACGCATCACCCCTAGTGCACCCTACCTAAGGTAAGATACATTGTTGTTTGATTGTCTTTCTAAGTCGAGTTTCTATTTGTTGGTCTTTTCTAAGGTTTAAGGTAGATCTCCCTTCATAAGAGAGTCTCTACCTCATCGAGTTTAATCCTAACCGTTCTAAAGTCTAAATTTTAACATCGCATTATCTTTAATACTTGAGGGTGTACTTTATCATGTAATTTTACACTCCACATATATTAAAGTCTATATATGGACCTTAAAAAAAATTTGGAAAAAAGGTTTTTGATATTTTAACTAAACCCTGATAGATGATCATAAACTAGTTATGATATCCATTTTTTCTTGGATTTTCAAAACATGAAAAAGATGCAATTTTTTTATGAAAATATACTTGGAAAACATTTTAGGATTTGGTTGTATGTATGAAAATAAAGCATCTTTTTTTTTTTGAAAGGGGAAATTAATTTAAAATATTCAAGATTTTTTTTTGAAAATTTTTAGAAACGTTTCGGTGAAAACCAGGTATTTTAATTTCGGATCTATATCTTACAATGTAAGCATACAACCCAATACTAAGCAAAATTAGTAGAAAAACATGTGGGAAAATCATAAATTTTTTGAAAGGATTTTTGAATTTTTTTTTTGAAATTTTTTGTTTTCTTTAAGAAATATATATAATATAATATAATATTAATTAAATATTATTAAATATGTGGGCTGGGCCGGACTAGATAACTGGGCTGAGCTCAGACTTAGAAAAGTGTGGGCTGATATCAGCCCAAAATGGTTGGGCCGATCTCGACCCAACAAGTCTTCTTTCTTCTTTTCTTTTTTGGGGCCGGGTTAGACCCAACCCAACCCAAAGCAAAAGTTAATTATTTGCAGAACATGAACTGAAATGGTTGCAGAAAATGGAGGTTGACGAAGGAGCGGCTCACTCAAAGTAGGAGTCTTAGCCATGATCAGGAGGTTAAGTTGATGTTTTGGGCAGCGTCGCTGCGAGGAATGGTGGCCGAAGTCGATCACAGAAGAAAGAAGAAGGATGTTGCAGAGGTGAGAGGGAGGAAGAAACGATGACTATTTCAGGTATGGTGGACGCCGACTGGTGGTTTTGGAGATGCATGGTGGAACTGATGACGAAAAAGTGAATGAGAGGCTATTGGCAGCTGACGAGGCAGCAGTGAGAGAGAAAGAAGAGAGAGCTGTAGAAGGCTGACGGGGAAGAGAAGAAAAATGGAAACAGGGGAATGGCTGGTTTTTTGCAATTTTTGGATCAAATTTTCTTCATGCTCAAGCCATGAAATCCACCCTTATTTATAGGAGGCGGATGAGGGTGATTTTGTCTACATAGGGGAAAAATATGAGCCCTTAATTCGGTTGGGAAGGATCCCAACCGTTAGTTCAAAGTAAGCACCATGAACTGTCAAATATTATAGTTCAAGGCTGCTCGAGGTGGCAACTTGAGGCCGGCGTTGGGACCGTTGTGATGTTAATATGCCTGAACAGACCATAATCGGGGATAGAGGGATGTCAGGTGACCATTTTGGTTCATGTGTTGTCAATTTTGGTGGACACATGAGGCATTAAATGCATCTAAAAAGTAGATACCTGAACAGCATTCTCGGGCAAAATCGAAGAAGACAATGAACAATGACGTTTAGGGTTAAATTAGGGATTTTTTTCCAACATCAATTTAGTCCCTCATCTTTCACTGTTTTGTTAATTGCACCCCTAATTTACTCTGAACTTTTGATTTAGTGCAATTTAGCCCCTGCCAAACTTCAATTTGAACCTCGGATTTCAGCGCCTTTTGCACTTTGCTCCTTGGTCTCGGATTTATGTAATTTAACCTCAAATTGACCATTAAACTTTCAATCTTCTTCAATTTAACCTCCTATTTTTATCAATTAAGCCTCTATAGTTTAACACTTTTTTCAAATTGGTCATTGGCTGCGATTTTCTTTAATTTAACCTATAATTGACCCAAAAACTTCAATTTTCTTGTGATTTTGCTCCTAATTTCAATCAATTAATTTGGTAAAAATTAAATTTGGTGTCTTAAAAGTCCAACATTCTTAATTAAGCCCAAATTGAGCCCTCAGACTTAATTTTTCACCAATTACGCCTCTAATAAAATTATTTTGACCCTTTTAAAGTATAATTAAGTCCTTGCACTTAATTAAATCCTTCAATTGGACACAAATTAATTCTGAAACATAATTAAACTTTAATTTGGCTCATGATTAAATTAAATTGGCCTATTAAAAATTTAATTATGTCCTTGGACTTAATTTTTATGCAAATACATCCAATAAACATTTAATTTGACCTTGAATTTGCATTGTTTCTCTATATTTAGGTATAATAAGGTACAATTAGGCCTTCAATTTCCTCCAAAATTGTAGCTGTATTCCCCAGCCTTCTTTCTCCATGTTGCCAACCTTTATTTTATTTTTTTATTTTAAAAGAAAATGAATTTTGAGGAATGACCCAGAATTGGGTTATGACAATTGGTACCAACAATATAGAGGAAGGTGAAGGAAAGGGCCAGAATTGTAATGATAATCCAAAAATAAAGAAAGAAGATGAATTGTTACCTATGTTAACTATCCACTCTCTAGAAGAAGCTCCAACCAAAGTCTTTGTGTGAAAGCCTTCAGTTGATGAAGTATTCCAAAATTAGGAGATTGAAGAAGCCCCAGTTATTTTCAAGAAGTAATGATTAAGCATCTACTTATATTTGCTTTTATGTGTTTTGTGTGCTTTGCATTGTAAATTGCTTTATGTTTTTGCACATAGTTGGCAATCTGAGCTCAAAATGTCAACATAAGGTCTTTTCATAATTATTGAGCCAACTTTTAAAATATTAATGAGATCATGTGTTTTCTTCAACAATTGTTGTCTTCTTCTTTGTTTAGTTTATCTACAAGATATGCATTTACACTAAAACTACCTTCCGCTTTTAGGAATTCTAAAAATGAATCCTCTATAATCCACAAACATAGCAGATTAAAAATGAATGGCCAAACTTTGATAAGAATGTGATTGCAATGGACGAAGAGGAATGGAATGAAGATTATCTAAAAGAGTTAACTAGATAAGTATAGCAGTCTAAGCATGCTTGGAAACTTGCAAAACATGAATTAGAGGTGATAAATGTAGGCACCGAGCAAGATAAAAAGAGAACTAAAGATTGGAACTCTGATTACTATAAAAGAAAGATGTAGTTTAATCTCACTATTACAATAGTATATGGATGTGTTTGCCTGATCTCAATACTAAAGATTGGAACTCTGATTATACAAATATGTTTGGTTTAGATATTGATATTATAGTACATAGAGTGCTTTTAATAGATGTAAACCTATTAAGCAGAAATTGAGAAGAACTCGCCTTGATATTCTACTCAAGGTTAAGGCAGATATAAAGAAGTAGTGTGATGCTAGTTTTCTAGAAGTTATTAAATACCTTAATGAGTATCTAACATAGTGGTAGTACCAAAAAAGGATGACAAGATCAGAGCATGTGTAGACTTCAAGGATCTAAACAAAGCTAGTCCAAAAGATGATTTTTCTTTGCCTCACATAGACGTCCTAGTAGATAGTGTTGTTAAAAGCTCAACTTATTCCTTCATGGATGGATTCTCCGGGTATAACCTGTTTAAGATGGATGAAGAAGATAAGGGGAGGACCACTTTTATCACACCATGGGGAATGTTTTGCTACAAAGTGATGTCATTCGAGTTGAAGAATGCTAGACCCACTTATTAAAGAGCAATGGTGACACTTTTTTATGATATGATACATCAAGAGATTGAAGTATACATGGATGATATGATTGCCAAGTTTAAAAAGGAACAAGATCTTGTCCAGATTCTAAGAAAATTATTTAATAGACTAAAGAAGTAACAGTTGAAGCTGAATCCTACAAAGTTCTCATTTGGGGTGAAGTCTGAAAAGTTGTTAGGATTTGTGATAAGCAATAAAGGAATAGAGGTTGATCCTGATAAAGTGAAAGTAATTCAGGCTATGACAGTTTCTAAAATAAAATAAAAAAGAAGTAAAAGGCTTCTTGGGAATTTGAATTACATTGCTCGGTTCATATCTCAATTAACAACATGTTAGTTGATCTTTTGATTACTTAAAAAAAATAATCCTGGTATATGGAATGAAGATTACCAAGAGGCTTTTGATAAAATAAAGCAATATTTACAGAATTCACCTTTGCTAGTGCCACTTGTGCCTAGAAGACCTTTAATCATGTATTTGAAATTGGGGTAGCAATGGGTTATGTTTGGGGACAACATAATGAGTCTTGAAGAAAGGAACAAGTTATCTACTATCTGAGCAAGAAGTTTACCGATTGTGAATCCAAATATACTATCATTGAGAAGCTATGTTGTGCCCTTGTATGGAGCACGAAGCGTCTTTGATAGTATATGTTATATTATACCACCTGGTTGATCTAAAAAATGGATCTTCTTAAATACATCTTTGAGAAACCCTACCTGTCAAGCTGAATAGCAAGGTTACAAGTAATGCTAGCCAAATATGACATAGTATACAAGACAAGAAAATTAATAAAAGGAAGTGTAATTGCTGATCATTTAACAAATAATGCTATCAAAGATTATGAGCCTTTGAAATTTGACTTCCTAGATGAGGATGTGTTGATAGTAGAAGAAGACAAAGAGAAGAATGATTGGTGGATTATGTATTTTGATGGTGCAGTGAATGTATGTGGCAATGGAGTAAGGGCTGCGATAATCTCGCCTAATAAGAAGCAATATCCCATCTCAATCAAATTGCAGTTTAAATGTACTAATAATACTGTTGAATATAAGACTTGTATCCTTAGATTAAAAGCTGCTTTAATGGTGAAAATAAAGAAACTTGATATCTATAGGGATTCAATGTTAATAATCAGTCAAGAAAAACTGAGGCCCTATCAATAATATCTCTCTAAATTGAATGAGGGTTTTGACGAAATAGATTTTACCCACATGAAAAGAGACAAAAACTAGTATGCTGATGCTTTGGAAACCTTAGCTTTTACAACCAAAATTGATTATGGAATCACGGTACAACCAATCTGCATTGAGATTAAAAATTCTCCAGCTTATTTGTTCAATTGAAGGAGAAATTGATGGGAACCCATGATTTTATGACATCAAGCGGTTTATTCAATATCAAGAGTATCCCTTAGGGGCATTTAAAGCATATATGAAGACCTTAAGAAGGTTAGCCATGAGATTTTATTTGAATGGAGAAATTTTGTATAATAGGTCATTTAATGGAACTTTATTGAGATGTCTGGATGAAATTGAAGCCAAGGTAGCATTGCAAGAAATTCATGAAGGAATTTGTGCGACTCATGCAAATGGGCATATGATGGCTAGACAAATGCAACGATCTAGGTAGTTTTGGATGACTATGGAGAGAGATTGCATAGATTATGTCAGAAAATATCATATGTAACAGTCCCGACTATACAATTTGAACAATGCTAAAAGATCCCAACATATGCTCTTAATTTGAGGGTAATTTTTTTTCTTTTTTGAAATCTACCAAAATTTCGGCAGAGTTTCGTTTGTATTTAGGACATCTCAAGTTATCGATTACTATTAATATTCTCAATCAATCCATCATCACATGGTCTCATAATTTCGGACCTTATTTCAATCATCAATATTCAACACCTCATACAGTCCACACAACACACACACACACACACATAAATAAATTCCATATAAACATAGCCCACATATCATGTTATACAATTTTAAAGAAAAAGGGATACTCATAAGCAAAGAGAGCATTTAAAACATAATAAGTGTTCTTAAACATTTCAAAAGGGTAATTTACAAGATAACTAATGTACTTACATGCTAAGCTAGACTTTTATAAATACATCAAGGTTTACACAAAAGCATACTGCATAAACGCGTTAATTCCATTATGCTTAAGTTAAGTATTTACATAGGCTTGGCAAAGTGGAGTCCTAAACTAATGATCTCCCTGAATATTAGATGAATCTGTTACATAAATGAACATACCATTATGTTGATAAAAGAAAAAAAAAATATATATATATATATATATATATTTGTGTGTGTGCGCGCGCGCTCATGTAATGTATACGAATGAAGTATAAATTTTCTATCGGATCCATAGGAATTCTAACAATCAACTTGTATTTTGTTTGTAAATCATCTAAACCCAATTAACACTCATTTGCATATCCTTAATTTGAATACTCTTATTTACTTGCATGCACCAGGTGACTTTGCAAAGTCCAACTTGGACATTTTTAGGCAATTATATTTATCAATTTCCCAAGTCATTCCAACACTGATACCCTTTACAAATCAAGTCTTATCAATTGTTCCCGGGCGTCCCAACGCGAACATCATTAGCCAAGCTACTCTTGTAATTCATTTCCCGGCATTCCTATCACGGATGCCATTAGCCGTAGCTAATTTTGTAATTCATCTCTCGGTAATCCTATCACAGATGCCATTAGCTGAAGTTAATCTTATAAATACACTAGACTTTATTTACATTGAACATGGTATTTATTGTAATTGCATTCACTAGAAGAACTTTAAATTACATAAATACAAATAGGAGGGAAAATCACGCACCTGCTCTGCCTGTTTCTTGACCTCCCCTAACAGAAGATCCAATCTTGGTCGCTCCTCCTTAATCACAAAGAAGTTTTGGTTATGATTCCTTCAAGCCGATTATTATAGAGAATCAATATTCATTCATTACACATATGTTACTTTCTATGCATGTTCATTTTCTCATAATAACATACATACATATATCATGCATATTTTCAGAGTTAGTATCTCAACGTGCACGTGTTCGCATGACTAAGTTCTTTTATATTCTTACATATAGTATTCATGTGAAAGTCTAACTGTTACTGTCTAACATTGAATTGTTACTGTCCAACTATTACTATCTAGACACTGAACTATTAGTGTCTAACTGTTACTTTCTAGATATTGAACTGTTACTTTCCAATTGTTATTGTCTAGACATTGAACTGTTACTGTCCAGCTGTTACTATCTGAACACTCCTCAGATTTTTAACTATATCCAGAGTTATAGAACTCCATTTCAAGTGAGATTTATCTCGTTGGAAAGCTAAGACATGAGGCTACAAGTTCTCTGAGGAAGGAGAACCCAATTCTGCCTCCAAGATAGTCAAAATTGCTCATCAACTAATCAGTCCTACTGCCCTACAGAATCAGTCACGACTCGATATCGGTTGGTGACCTATAACTGGAGTTCTACAACTCCAAATTGAGCAAGACCAGTTTCTTTGGTTAGCTAACATCTAAAAACTACAATTTCTATGAAGGAACCCGATCCTAATTCCCTCATCCACCTACCCGAAATCTCACCAAAATTCAGGAGACAAGTGTGTTCAGATTCGTCACCCCCTTCCCTTCACACAATAATTTCACAAACTACATTTTCTGGGTAAATTATTTTGGTTTCACACCCCCCATCACATACAATACATGAATTAACTTAATTTTAACAACAAATACTTTTTTCCCAATTCATGTCTAAGAACCCTAACCTATAATTCAATATCAAGGCATCAATTTATTATCGAATTTGAAATGAATTTTAAGATCATATTTAGAACACCTTACCCGGTATGAATTAAGATTTTAATTTTCAACCAGTTGAAGATTTTCAAATCCCTTCTTTCTTTTCTAATGACAATCGGCCCTCCTTCTTCTCTTGTTTAATTTTTTGTTAATCCCTTGCACACAAGTGTTTATTCCACCTATATACCCTTAATCTTGGATGGGTTCTTGAAATTTTAGTGTTTCTCTCTTGATTTTACAAGAATGGATATAAAACTCCCTATTTTCTTTCCTTATGGTTGTTGTAGATTTTTGGTGAGGAGAAGAGTATTTATACTCTATAATTTCCCTTATTTGCATTTAGGCCTCATTTCCTTTAAGTGTATTATTTTCTTCAATTAAATCCAACCCTCAATATTACCGGGTTTATTTATAATGTCTCGAATTATTTCGCCCAGAAATTTATATTCAAAAATTTATGAATTCCTGTTTTTATTTAACTATATGCATGAATTTCTTCACTTTATTTCTCATGTAGTTAGTTTGCAATTTAAGCAACCTTTATTATTTTTTTTTCCGGGGTTTACATCATAAATGTCAAATGTGTAATGATAAGATAAATGCACCTTCAGCTCCTTTGTTTAATATGACATCAATATGGCCATTTGTAATATGGGGAATAGATGTGATTGGGCCAATCAGCCCAAAGGCCAATAATAGACATTGTTTTATCTTAGTAGCCATTATTAATGTCGATACACGATGTCGCTTGACGGCTCCACTTTTTTATTTAACAAAAAGATTATTTGGGGAAAATGAAGATTTCATCTGGTAATTTGAGGGAACTAGAAATTTCAAATTAGACACTGGTCCCAGATATTCAGGTACTAGGTTAATTATGATTAAGGGAAGGTAAACACCACCCTTAAAACATCCTCTCAAGAGAAAGGTTACCCTTACTTGTGTTTTTATTTTATTTTATTCAAATGCTATAATATTTTGAGCATATTTGCAATTTGTTTTAAAAGATGGTTAACATCGGTCCCTTACTTGTGTATTTTTAGCGTATTTCTCTTCCTGAGAAAGTCTCTACTTCATCAGGTTTAATCCTAACTATTTTAAAGTTTGAATTTTGACATCGTATTTATTTTGCATTTAGTATCTTTAATACCTAAGTGTGTACTTTAATGTATAGTTTTACACCTCCAAATATTAAAGTCTACATCTAAACCCCTAAAAAAATGAACAAAATGATTGGTGAAGGGTTTTTGATATTATAGCCAAATCCAAATGGATAATCATAAACTGATTATGATATCCATTTTGCATTTTAAAATAAAATGAGAAAGATGCAATTTTTTTTTATGAAAATATTTTTGGAAAAATTTTTAGGATCTGATTATATACATGAAAACAAAACATTTTTTTGAAAGGAAAAATTAATTTCAAAGTTTTGAGATTTTGTTTGAATTTTTTTTTAAAAAATTAAAAATATTTTAAAGAAAACCGAGTATTTTAATACTAGATATGTTTTTTATAATGTAAAAATACAACATAATCTTAAGCAAAATTGACAAAAAAAAAAAGACTTGGCCTTCCTCCTTTTTTTGGTGGGCTAGACCAGGCCCAGCCATCACGAGCTAGGCCAGGACTAGTCTATCCTAGACCCATTAAGAATGGTTGCCAATGGGGAGGATTTAAGGTGAAAAAGGGAGAGCAACCTTGCTTGGCCAGAGGCAGAGAGTTGCTAGAGGGGTTCCTGGTGGTGGAGTGAAGATCATTTACGGTGGGCGGCTGGCGGATGAGAAGAAAAAATCTAGAAAAAAAAATGATTTTTTGCCAATTTTGCACAATGATTTCTTGATGCTCAGGTCATAAAATCCATCTCTATTTATAGGGGGTGGAAGATGGATGTTTTGTCTTTATTAGTGTCAAATCTTGACCCTTTATTTGATTGGTAAGGATCCCAACTATCAGTTCAAAGTTGTTATCATGGTTTGAAAAAGTTGGCAGCTAAAGGCTAGTTAGAGTTGGCAACTTTAGGGTGGCATCGCGATGGCTATAGGGACAATTAGCTGGCGAGACCTACTCTAGGTTGTAGTACAATATTAGGCCATTATGGTGGTGTATGGTTTACCTTGTTTGGTTGAGCGATGAAGCATTAAATGCCCCTGAAAAGTAGACCTACTCAGCATGTGTTGGATGAAATGCCGATAGATCCCTCACACATGCAACCAACTGTGATGACGACTAGAGCTTACGATGGCTTACTAAGACAAGTTGCAGTGACAATGGAAATCAAACTAGTCGTGGATCCACAAGCCTTTCTGGTAACCCTCAAGTGATTGACATTCACCCTTCCTATAACATGTTGTTAGGAAGGCCATGGATACACTCCGCTAAAGCTGTAGCCTCATCACTGCATCAATGTTTGAAATAAATTGCCAATGGTGTTCAGGTTACTTTTAAGGCCGAGGAGACTATATCAATGGTAAGGAATGTGGTAGTTCCATTCATTAAAGCTGAAGACTGTAGGGATGGAAACCTTCATGCGTTTGAGGTTGTAAATACTGAGTAGGTGCCTGAAAACACTGTGGTAAGGAAACCCGAGATCTTAGAAGCCACGAAAATGATCGCTAAATGAAGCACAAGATTCCTTTCTAATATACAATCGGAATTGGAAAACCTAAGAGGGTTAATATAATGACATTAAAAGCTGGAGATCAAAGGTTTAGACTTGGATATAAACCCAAGAAAGAGGATTACAGATGATCTGCTGGTGCAAGAAGGGAGAAAAGAATTAGGATTGAAGGAAGGAAGCCAGAAGAAGAAAGCTTAGTCATCCCTCTAATCAGGGTTTTATTCCCAAAGACTGCATATATGATGCAACCTTAGAAAGGACTTGAAAACTTTTTTTAGAGGCTTTCTTCTATGAATATAAACACTCTGGAGGAAAATAACGTTAACGGCTTCGCCAAGAAGACTGAATTTGGAAGAAGGGATGAAAAGCTGCCGCAGTTAACCATCTATACTTTAGAAGAAGTTGCCGCTAAGATTTTTTTTCGTAAACTAGCCAAGGGAGAGAATTTTCAGAATTGGGAGACCCTAGCAGCTCCACTGGTGTTGAAAATGTAATCAACAAATGTTTGTCTAATTATGATGTTGTCTTTGCTTTGTTTACTGTTTTCGTTGTTTTAGATTGATAATCGAGGCTCAAGATGTCAATTGGATTTTATCCTTGTTTTTTAGACAAACTTTTCCTTTTAAATGAGATCATGCATTTTCAAAGTTCATCTTTATGTTTTTCCTATGCATTAACACATCACTTTCCGCTTTCAGGAACCCTGAAAGTGAATCTTTCACAACAACACCTGCACTTAACACTGAGAATGAATGTCGAACTTTAAAGAGTACATAGTAGCTGTAGAAAAGGAAGAATGGGATGAAAATAACATTATGAAATTCACAAAATTAATAAAGCAGCATGAACAAACTTGGAAACCCGCTAAGGAGGAACTTGAAACCATAGATGTGGGCAATGAAGAAATTGAGAGAACTAAAGATAGGGACTGTGATCACTCCTAAAGAAAGAGAAGAATTGATTGCATTACTCTGATATTATGTGGTTATTTTTGCTTGGTCCTACGAGGATATGCCTGGCTTGGAAACGGATATCGTAGTACATAGGGTACCGCAAGTAGAAGGATGCAAACCAGTTAAGCAAAAGTTGAGAAGAACTCATCCGGATGTCTTAATCAAAGTAAAAGCAGAAATTAAAAAGCAATGGAACACTGGTTTCCTAAAAGTAGTCAAATATCCACAATGGGTGTCCAACATAGTTGTCGTACCCAAAAAGGAATATACAAGGTTTGTGTGGAGTTTAGGGACTTAAACCAGGCTAGCCCTAAAGATAATTTTCCTCTACCACACATAGATGTGTTCGTCTACAATACAGCATATAGATCCACATATTCCTTTTATGATGTATTTTTGAGCTACAATCAGATAAAAATGGCGCAAGAAGATAAGGGGAAGACAACATTTGTAACACCATGGGGAACCTTTTGTTACAAGCTCATGTCATTTGGGCTAAAGAATGTCGGGGCCACCTACCAAAGGGCCATGGTGACTCTATTTCATGACATGATGCACAAAGAGATTGAGGCATACATGGATGATATGATTGCTAAATCTAAAGAGGGAGAGAGTCATGTCCAAATATTAAAGAAGTTGTTTGAGAGACTAGGAAAATACAGGGTGAGACTTAACCCTACAAAGTGTTCATTTGGGGTTAAATCCAGGAAGTTGTTGGGATTTGTGGTGAGTGACAAAGGGATAGAAGTGGATCCTGATAAGATAAAGGCAATTTAATCTATGCCCGCTCCCAAGACTGAGAAGGATGTAAGAGGATTCTTAGGAAGATTAAATTACATTGCCTGGTTTATATCTTAATTAACCACGACTTATGAACCAATCTTTTGATTGTTAAGGAAAAAGAATCTTGGGATTTGGAATGAAGAGTGCAAAGATGCTTTCGAGAAAATCATGCAATACCTACTAAATCCACCCCTGCTTGTTCATTTTGTACCAGGAAGGCCGTTGATTATATGTTTAACAGTAAATGAAACAACAATAAGATGTGTGCTTGAAACTAGAAGGAAGGAGAGGGCCATTTATTACCTAAGCAAGAAGTTCACAGAATGCGAGTCTAGGTATACTGTGATTGAAAAACTATATTGTGCACTAGTATGAGCTACAAAGAGATTACGTCAATATATGTTGTATCATACTACCTGGTTAATTTCCACGTTAGACCCGTTGAGGTACATTTGTGAAAAGCCCTATTTGTCAAGCTGAATTGCAAGATGGCAAGTTCTGTTGGCTGAGTATGACATAATATATATGACAAGGAAAGTTGTGAAAGGAAGTGTTATCGCCGATCACTTGGCTGACAATGCTATTGAAGATTATGAGCCATTAAACTTTGATTTTCCTGATGAAGATGTGCTTTAGTTGAGGAAGGAAAATCAGATTGGTGGACTATGTACTTTGATGATGTTGTAAATGTATGTGGTAATGGAGCTAGTGCAGTGATAATCTCATCTGATAAGAACTAGTATCCCGTTCCAGTTAAGTTACAGTTTGGGTGCACTAATAACGCAGCTGAGTATGAAGCTTGCTTCTCGGGTTAGAAGCTGCATTGAAGCTGAATATCAAAAAGATAGATATGCATGGAGACTCAATGTTGATTATTTGCCAAGTGAAAGGGGAATGGCAAACCAAGGAAGAGAAGTTGAGGCCTTACCAAGAATACCTTTCTAAACTAGCTTGAGAATTTGAGGAAATAGAGTTCACCCATCTAGGAAGGGAAGGAAATCATTTTGCTGATGTTTTGGCCACACTAGCTTCTATGACTAAAATAGACTTTGGGCACAAGGTATAGCCGGTACACAGTGATATAAGAAATAACCCAGCTCATTGCTGCTTAGTTGAAAGAGAAATAAATGGAAATCCTTGGTACTACGATATCAAGAACTTTATACAAAGCCAAACATATCCCATTGGGGCATCCAAAATAGATAAGAAGACCTTGAGGAGGTTGGCAATGGATTTTTATCTTGATAGGGAGATTTTGTATAAGAAATCATCCGACGGGACTTTGCATAAGAAATCATCCGACGGGACTTTGCTGAGATGTATGGATGAAGCTGAGGCAGAAGACGCATTATGGGAAGCCCATAAAGGGATTTTCTCAACCCATGCTAGTGGACACGTGATGGCTAGAAAGATACAAAGGGCTGGTTATTTCTGGATGACATTAGAAAAGGATTACGTCGACTATGTCCGAAAATGCCATAAGTGCTAGGTGTACAATGACAAAATCAATGCCCCTCCCATTCCTCTGTTTAACTTGACATCTCCATGGCTCTTCACAATGTAGGGAATTGATGTGATTGTACCTGTCAATCCAAAAGCCAGTAATGGCCATAAGTTTATTCTTATGACTATCCACTACTTTACAAAATGGGTGGATGTCGGTTCATTTGCTCATGTGACACAAAAAGTGGTGAAGAAATTTATCGAAAGAGATTTGATTTGTCGATACGGTTCGCTAGAAAAGATTATAACTGATAATGCCCAGAACTTCTATGGCAAGGTGATAATAGAACTCTGTGCTAAGTGGAAAATCAAGCATTCTAATTCCTTGCGTATAGGCCAAAGATGAATGGTGTGGTAAAAGCTACTAACAAGAATGTCAAGAAGATCATTCAAAATATGGTAGTCACCTACAAGGATTGACATGAGATGTTACCATTTGCCCTTTATACATACCACACCACAGTCCAAACCTCAACAGGAGCCACCTCGCACACTTTGGTATATGGAATGGAGGTGGTGATGCCTTTAGAAGTAGAGATTCCATCATTGAGAGTACTGATAAACTCTAAGCTAGAAGAGGTAGAATGGGTAAAAGTTAGATATGAACAGTTGAATCTGATTAGTGTAAAAAGGATAGCTGCAATCTGTCATCATCAACGATACCAAAGAAGGATGGCCAAATCATATGACAAGAAGGTTCAACCTCGAGGATTCCACGAAGGAGATCTTGTACTAAAGAAAAAATATTGCCTGTACCATGAGAAGATCAGAGTAAATGAGCGCCAAACTATGAGGACTCTTACGTGGTAAAGAAAGCTTTCTCAAGAGGAGCTTTATTGTTATCTAGAATGGATGGAGAAGATCTAGTTAGACCTGTGAATTCTGACTCTATAAAGAAATATTATGCTTGATGTATTCCATAACTTCCCAATCAATAAAATAAAGTTCGGCCATGAATTCTCTTTATAAAGAACATTTTTTTCATAAAGCGCATGATCTCTTTCTTAAAAGAACTAATTTTATGCATGACTAAGGAATCATGATATGCTCAAGATGACTCAATCAATTCCCAAATTGGAGGAAACCAAACCAAATCTAAACTTGGCCTGTATTGCATACCACATTGGGGGGCAAAAAGTGCACATATGGGTCTATAGTGAACCAAAGCCCAACATTAGGGGGTATCATCATAAAAACTTCTGAAACACCTTTTATAAGAATTGCTTGAGACAAAATATGATGCATTCATAGAAAGTTTTGGTTTTCATGAACAAAACCAGATCTTTTGAGTGTTCCTTTAAAATAGTTTTTAAAAATGGAAAAGGCAATTGCAAAAGTATAATAAAAGGCAATATTCAATGGAGCAAGAAAGGGCCCTATAAGTTTTGTTACTTATTTTTAGGCCCCACGTGCTGGAGATGGTGTGTATCCCTCTTGAACCAAATGCAGGAGTTTAGTTCATGGTTGTTGGAAAATTGACAAAAGCAGAGAAGAAAGGAATGTTTTTCGAACCCTGTTTCAGCTGTCTTCTGCTCTCTGTATCCTCCCATCCTTTGCTGCCAAAATCATCAAGATTCTTAGGCTAATTAGGAGTCTTCATAATGCTAAATTTGTTCCTTTTTTATCTGGTCTTTAAGGTTACATAAATCCCTCAAAATTTGCACCAAAAAACTGATTCTGCTGTTGTCGCAATTATGTTGTAATACAAACTTTGTTCCAACTTAGACTTTGATTCTTACTTGATTCGTGCAATATCTGACCATCCCAGTTATATGTTGTCATTTATGACATGTTAAAGAATTGATTTTCACTTTTATTTGGTCCTAAGGCTCGCTGTTCTTAGGTCAGACTCTAGTCATATTGGGATGCTCGGCATTGTCAGTTTCTGAATCAAATTAGGAGACCATTTTTTACCAACCAGATTGCGGTTGAATTCTATTCTTCAAAATAATTTTATCTGACCTTGAATCCTTAATGAAAGTTTTAGTCCTGTACGTGTAGATGAATTTGGTTTTTTTGAATCGCCTGATTTCGATATTAAAAGCTCAAGATATTCCCGTTTCAATATCTAGTGTGAAAGTAGAGAATCCTGTCGCCAAAAGAATTCTGACCCTAGTCTTCATAATGCCAAATTTGTTCCTTTTTTATCTAGTCTTTAAGGCTCGTTGTTCTTTGGTCAAACTCTCAGTCATATTGGGATGCTCAACATTGTCAGTTTACAAATCAAATCAGGAGAACCTTTTTGACCAAGCAGATTGCGGCAGGATTCTGTTCTTTAAAATGATTTTATCTGACTTTGAATCCTTCATGAAAGTTTTAGTCCTGTATGTATAGATGAATTTGGTTTTTTTAAATCGCCTGATTTCGATATCAAAAGCTCTAGATGTTCCCGTTTGAATATCTAATGTGAAAGCAGAGAATCCTACCGCGAGAAGGATTTTGACCCGAGTCTTTATAATGCCAAATTCATTTCTTGTTTAGCTGGTCTTTAAGGCCCGATATTCTTAAGTCAGACTCTCAGTCATATTGGGATGCTCGGCATTGTCAGTTTCCGAATCAGACTAGGAGACTCTTTTTGACCAACCAGATTGTGGTCAGATTCTGTTCTTCAAAACAATTTTATCTTACTTTGAATCCTTCATGAAAGTTTTAGTTATGTACGTGTATATGAATTTGGTTTTTTGAATCGCCTGATTTTGATAACAAAAGCTCAAGATATTTTTGTTTGAATATCTAGTGTGAAAGCAAAGAATCCTACCGCGAGAAGAATTCTGACCTGAGGTTGCAGTACAATGAGGACTGGTTGAGGTCTAGATCATGCTAGAATTTAATCATGGAGAAGAAATGTATATTGGGACCCGATTTAATGTTTCAAGGATTTATCGGGTTAAAGATCAATTTTAAAATTTAATCGGCATCGTTGAAGGAATTGAAAAAAAAAAACAGAGACTCGATAGAAAACATCATAATAATTTCTGTTACTTGGCTACCATGCTGGATTATATTTTGCTTCTCTTCACAAAATGAACGACACCTTTTCCTTACCTTCATATATCCCACTTAAAAAACGCCACCGTTTGGAAATTGGCAGCACGAAACAACCCCATAGTTGAATTAATTAACATGGTATTGTTCATTTGTGTTTTGAGAACAGTACCCCTCCCCGTCAGCAATTCTTTTCTTTTCTTTGCACAACTACTCCCGCTAGTTTTTCATTATTCTCTCGTCTTTGAGTCCTTGGGTTAGTATCACTCCTTCTCATGCTCGATTTTTAGACTGCAAATCACGGTTTTTTTTTGCTTTAGTCCAAAGGAAACGACTTTGAACATCACTACGCCAGCTCTGAAAGAAGGCACGGAGAGGAGCTTCACCATCATTTAATGGCTGGGATTCTATCCCTAACTTAGACGGCTGGGATGAGAGTCTTAATATGAAGAATAATTGCTGGAATCACGGAATAGGAATCATAGAATATTTTAGTTTCCTAATTCGCTTTATATGATTGTAAATCAGCCGAGATTATATCCTAGATTAATGTAATGAGTATTTCCTACATAGAGTTATGTATAGGCTATATATATGCCTCCTTTGCTAACCTAAAAGGGGGAGAAGAAAAAAAAGAGAAAGAACGAGAGAGGGAAAGGAAACAAGTAAACAGAAAGAGAGAAAGAAAAACAGGAGAGACAGAGGAGACCGAAACAGAGAGACGAGAAAGGAAAAAGAAGGAGTCTTTCTTTGGTTACCAGAGGGGAGAAGGCAGAAGCTTTGTCCATCGTTTTTGTTGTCTCCAGAACCAGTTACCACCAATCGTGCATAAAAGTTTCAGCGTCATCGTGTTCATCCATCTCAGTTACTAGGTAAGTTTCATACATTCCTTTCACTTTGCATTTTAATTATATAAGTATTGTGCATCTTCATTTATAATTAGCCTCTTATTGTAGCAAGTGTACGTGTACATTTCATGCACACTTGGTTGTTTTGCCCAACCGGTTCATTAGGGCCAGTGACCCGGTTAGACCTGCAGGGTCTAGCCTTGTAACAACCCGGTTTTTCAAGCCCAAAACAGCAGTAATTTTTTTTAATTATTATTATATATACCTAACACACATGGTGCCGGTAATCAGCGAACCTGATCCCTCACATCATCAAAATACAATCCATAAAATCAACATTTCATTTAAAAGTGAATCTTACATAAACACGCACTACCAGAAAACTGGAGAAAAGTAACAGAATTACCGACGGAATCTTTCCGTCGGTAATTTATACCGACGGAAATAATTTCGTCTCAAAATCTGTCGGATATACTGACGGAATCAATCCATCGGTGAAACCGTCGGTATATACCGACAGAAATATTTCGTCGGTATATACCGACGGTTTCGCCGACGGAGTATACAGTTCGTATGGAATATACGCAACGGCATGGTGACGTCAAGCGATTTTACCGACGAAAATTACTGAGGGATTCAAACTGAGTGACGTGGCGCTTTCACCGACGGATTACTGCCGTCGGTGATTCCGTCGGAAAAAACCATTATATGAACCCATCTGCCGACACTCTCTTCCTCTATTTCTCCTTCTTCTTCTTTCCCATCCCACCTTTTCCCTCCCAAACTGCAGCCAAACACCCATCCCAAACTCTCCACTATTCTCAACACGAGCACTCAAGTTTCTTATATCTTGTACGTGGTCACAATATCCGTTTCTTGTAGATTTTATCATTTTTTTGTA
>Ga0325410_1001870_pt1 | contig 23436 bp, 18 predicted proteins | sample PopdelMetagenome_16_FD_206182 | JGI IMG/M metagenome (GOLD analysis project Ga0325410, IMG submission 206182) | Populus deltoides microbial communities from Bellville, Georgia, United States - Xylem-PdIQD-R3 | ecosystem: Host-associated > Plants > Phyllosphere > Stem > Wood/Secondary xylem...
TTGCCAATTTCAGAACAATGTTCGTTTGGTCCAGGTCATAATGGCGCAACCTTGAGTCAACCAAGTCTCCTAGCGTTCCCCGCGCACGTAAATTAGCGACCTGAAATTGTTTGAACTTATAAGAAATATGCCAAAAAGGAATGTCATAACTATACACTTTTAATGTACAAAATGACAAGAAATCTCTACTTACGTGGGTGATTGGATGGATGGCTGGGGGTAAAGCTGGGTACAAGGCTTACATGGGTTACTATTGTTATGTGTTTTGTTGAATTAGTCAATTAATAACATAATGTGGGAATAGGAGTTGCTGAAAGCATTCCTAGTCTTCAGCTCCACTACTGAAGTCCTGTTATTTTAGATTATCGTTGTATTGTGGTGGCCTATTTAGATTCACATTTTCTGTATTGAAGTATGAAAAGAAATAACAAAAATACTCTTCAAAACCTCTGTTCTTCTTCTTTCCTTATCTTCCCCAAATTCTTTTCTTATCAATGGTATCAGAGCTATTCCAGTTCATGGATACATGGAGTAAAACTCATGCGGAGTTTCGCGTTGAGGTCAATGAAGCCCTTGCCCGACACGACACCAACTTCGATGAATTGAATCACAATTTTAGTCAAGTCAGTGACGCTCTACAAGGAGTCATGGCTGAGTTGTAGGCAATGAGAATCACCCAATCCAATTGCACACTTGACAGGGAAGTCAATCAGTTTGCAGCTAGAGATAATTCCCACGACAGGTCTTCCGCTTCAAACACTTCTAATTTCGACAGGAATCACACTAACCTCAAGCTGAATTTTCCAACCTATGATGGTGAGGGTGAGGACCCTACAGGATGGATTTTCAATGCGTAACAGTACTTTGAATTTCAAAATATTGATGCTCCACAACTGGTTCAATTGGCATCATTTCATTTATCAAATGTAGCACTTCAATGGTATCAATGGTATACCAAAAACAGGGGTCAGTTACATTGGAATGAGTTTGTCAAAGCTCTCCTTTGTAGTTTTGGTCCAGCAGATTATGAGGATCCGTCAGAAGCATTGTCGCGACTCAAGCAAACCACGACTGTCAATGCGTACCAAGAGGCATTCAAGAAATTATCCCACAAGGTGGATGATCTCTCGGAAAAATTTTTGGTGGGTTGTTTTATTACAGGGCTGAAGGATGAAATTTATTTGGATGTACGTGTTAAGCAACCAAAAACTCTTTCTGAATCCATTAGTGTGGCTCATCTAATAAAAGAACGCAACCAGTTCCAAAAGAAAACAAGCAATCACTTTAGGCTAGCAGCACCTCCATTCCATCCAAGACAACAACAGAATTCCACAATGGGAATTCTTGGTTCTTCCCATTCTCAGCGGACATCTCAAACAACAGGTACCTTCAGTGGACCTGTCCGACAACTTACAGGACAGGAGGCAAGGGAGAGGCGTGAAAAAGGATTGTGCTTCTACTGTGATGAAAGGTATGTCCCAAGGCACCGTTGTTCCAGACCACAACTATTTATGATGGTAGAGGTGCATTCGAATGAGGAAGAAAATGATGTGGACATGGATATTAAGTTAGCTGAGGAAGCAACACCAGAAATATAATTCCACGCCTTGGCTGGTACAGCCCACCCACAAACCTTTCGTGTTATTGGAAGGGTAGGAAACAAAGAATTGACTATGCTCATTGATGGGGGAAGCACCCATAATTTTATTGATCAGTCCGTGGTTATCAAGTTGGGACTGCAAGTGGTTCATGGCAAGACATTCAAGGTAACAATTGGCAATAAAGAAGTTATTGAGTGCACCGAACGTTGTTTGGGGCTCTCTCTATCACTTCAAGGAATCACAATACGAGCTGATTTTTTTGTTCTTTCAGTGGTTGCCTGTCAAGCAGTTTTAGGAGTACAATGGTTAGAAACTTTGGGTCCAATCGAGACTAACTATAAGAAGCTCAGTATGTCTTTCACACAAGCAGGCCAAATTCATATATTGAAAGGGATGACTAGTTCAGAGCTCGCTCCCCTGAGTGAAAAAGAATTGCTACACTTATCAAGTTTGGGGTTTTTTTGTTCATATGATTTCAGATGTGCAACCAATTCAAGACACTAAATTGCCATCAGACCTCAGTCAAATTCTGTCAGAATTTACGCATGTATTTGAATAACCTACCGAATTGCCACCTACACACAGCCACGACCATCGAATTCTGCTATTACCAAACCAATCTCCAATTAACACAAGACGTTATAGGTACCCCCATCACCAAACGAATTGCCACCTACACACAGCCACGACCATCGAATTCTGCTATTACCAAACCAACCTCCAATTAACACAAGACGTTATAGGTACCCCCATTACCAAAAAAATGAGATCGAAAAAATAGTAAAAGAATTCCTTCAATCCGGAATTATTCGCCCTAGGCGGAGTTCTTTTTTCTCACCAGTTTTGTTAATAAAGAAATCAGATGGGTCTTGGTACTTCTGCATCAACTACCGGGCACTCAATGAGATTATAGTTAAGGATAAATTTCCCAAACCAGTCATTGATGAGCTGCTTGATGAGTTACATGGTGCAAAAGTTTTTTCAAAACTGGACTTGTGCTTCGGTTACCACCAGATTAGGGTCCAGTATGATGATATTCCGAAAACCACTTTTCGAACTCATGACGATCACTATGAGTTTGTGGTGATGCCATTTGGATTAAAAAACGCTCCAACATCTTTTCAGAGTCTCATGAATGATATTTTCAGCCACATTTACAAAGGTTTATTCTAGTTTTTTTTTTTTTTTGATATTTTGGTGTATAGCAGGTCTTGGAAGGATCACCTGTTGTACTTAAAACAAGTGCTGGGAATTCTTTCTGACAATCAGCTATATATCAAACTCTCAAAGTGTCAATTTTGGGTGCTATCAGTGGGGTATTTGGGCCACCTCATTTCTTCAGAGGGTGTAGTAGACCCAGCAAAGATACAAGCTGTTCAAAATTGGCCGGTGCCAACGTCCCCTAAAGGTGTTCGTGGTTTCCTTGGATTGGCTGGTTATTATCGCAAGTTTGTGCAGGGATTTGGTATAATAGCTGCGCCTTTAACAAAACTTCTCACCAAAGATGGGTTCTACTGGTATGATGATTCTCTGTTGGCTTTTAACAAATTGAAGCAAGCTCTCATTTCACCTCCTGTATTGCGGCTACCCAATTTTTCACAGCAGTTCATAGTAGAATGTGATGCTTGTGGAGATGGGTTAGGTGCAATCTTATCTCAAAACAACCAACCAATTGCTTAGTACAGTGAAGCCTTGAAGGGCAAATATACATTACAATCCACCTACAACAAGGAGATGTTGGTTGTGGTGAAGGCAGTGCGAAAACGGCGACCCTACCTTTTAGGCAGGTCATTTGTGATCAAAATTGACCATCGAAGTCTTAAGTATTTATTAGAGCAAAGACTCACAACACCTTCTCAAGCTCGGTGGCTACCAAAAATAATGGGATTTGATTACACTATCTAGTACCACAAGGGAAAAGAGAACCAAGGAGCTGATGCTCTCTCTCGTGGAGCAGCATTCCACTTTCATGCCTTGTCATTGCCAATTGCAGATTGGTGGAAAACTCTACAGCAAGAGGTACTCCAACAGCCATATTATAATTCTTTGCTTACTAATCAATCCTTAAACTGTGTTCAACGAGATGATATTTGGATGCAAAGTGGACGGGTCCTCTTGAGTCCCACTTCGTCACTGTTGCCTGCTGTCTTGGCCGATGGCCACTCTTTTCCTTCAGGTGGACATTTTGGATACCTGAAGACTCTCACACGTATTTCAGCAAGTTTTGTTTGGCCTGGCATCCGCACCTCTGTTAAAAGTTTTATTCGAGACTGTAAAATGTGTCAACATTGCATAATGTCGATCTTTTCCATTGTCGAGCAGAGAAAGATTCATAAAGCTAAAGCATCATTATGAAGGCTACAAGCTCATAGCTTACCCTACATTTCTTGGGTCCAATCAGAAAGTGAACAATGAGAAGAAATAATGCATCTTTAAAATTTATGGTCAAGTCTTTGTTAATGTTCAGCACTAAACCATAGTAGCAATGTAATAATAATTTTATTTTAATCATGTAACAATACAATATGGAACAGTTGATTGATCTTACTTAGAATATAACACAACAAATCTAGTATAGTGTAGCAATGCGTACCTTAAACCACACATATAATCAAGAATCATGTTTGGAGAAACCATCTAATAGGTGACCCAGTGGTAATAGTTTGGGACCAAGAAGTTTGCTTTCCCTGTGGTCTCAGATTCGAGTTCTGTAGTTACTAATATGATGGCCACTTGAGGTTTACATGGTCGTTAACTTTAGGGCCCGTGGGATTAGTCGAGGGGCACGCAAGCTGGCCCGGACACCTACGTTAATAAAAAAAAAAGAATCATGTTTGGGGAATCTTGAGGGGTGTAGCTCAACTGGTCAAGCCCTGAGTTTGTTCCCTTGAGGTCATTAGTTCGAGTCTCACAAATCTTAGGGCCACTTGAGGCTTATATTATCCTTAACTTTAAAGCCCATGGGATTAGTCGAAGTATACACAAGCTAACTTAGACACCTGCATTAATCTAAAAAAAAAAATCATGTTTGAAATAGCTTCTCAATGATCACGAGTTTATATTCTCTCATACACGAGTTTATATCCTCTCATACACGTGATTTTATCTTCTAAAAATTCTTTTATCAAAGTAGAAAACGTACAATCAACACATTTTTTTTTCAGCAAAAACAGTCACTGATTGATATTCAAGTAACTCGCAAAATAAATTAGGTGGTGTGCTGCTTCAATCAAAGGATTTGAATAATTTTCATAATTTTTTAATAATTAATAACGTGTAAGTTTAAGATTAAATTCACTATTGTATTTTAATTTTTTATATTATCATGAATTAATTATTTGAATTTGATTAGTTACTAAGTTGTGCATAAATAATGTTTTTAAAATGCTAAAATCATATTTAGATTATTCCAACGATTTAGAAAGGTTTATTCACTTTAATTGATATTAAAATTTATCTTCATTTTTTTATTATTTTAAAGTATTATAAATTTTATCAATTTTAATTCACATTGAGAAAATATAATTTGTAATTAAAACAATATTCTAATAATATTTTATTAATTAAACATGATTTGTTTTTTATATATTTTCAATACTGAACCCTTAGGCTATGTTGTATAACATCATAATTTAAATAATCTTTAAAAATTAAATAAGTGACAAATTCATATATAATTTTTGATAATGAAAGACCAATAAAGTAAAAAACCATAATGAATCTACAAAGTCAATCAAGATAAACTTTTAAATAATCATCTCAATATAAAAATTTAAATTATTAGATAAGATTTTAAAATAAAATTTATATTATTTTTGAATTTGATACTTTTATATTTTCATATTACTCTGTGCTATTAACTAAAAATATAAATAAGATGGTACTTGAAGACTGCTTCTTCTAAGATGAAAGGAAAATATAAATAAGGTGGTAATTATAATTGAAAACGTGAAACAGTATATATAGATATGATCACATAATATCAACGAGCCAGGTCTCCAATTTCCAGGGCCATAATTCTTAAGAACCAGTACATGGTTTTCCTTCAATATTTACCAGGAAGATTTAAATCAAAAGGAGGATCAAGGGAAACAAACCAATGAATAATAAAAAAAAGAATCAATAGATATAGAAACATGGCAAAACACAAGATATATATAATATTGACCATCCAGTACTCAAGCAGGGGAGGTCGAGGGAGCGATCTCTTTAGAAATATCCTCGAGGGTTTTTTTGCCTTCATGTACAGCCATAACTTGAGACATTGTAGGCCTGAGAGAAGGTGATTGATCGGTGCAAGATATGGTTTTTTATTTTTTTTATTTTTTTTTGTTATCATCGTTATGTTTTAATATGATAAGATAAGTATCTTCTTACCAAAAAAATTTTTTTTCGTAAACCTTAAACATATTTTATTTAAAGCTTTAAAATGATTATATTTTAACTTGATGAGATAAGGATCTTCTTAATAAAAAGAACTTTTCTCAAACTTTAGATAGATTAACGAATAGAAACACGACTTAGAACAAACAATAAAGTAAATTACCATAAGTAAGGAATGGAATCTGAACATTGAAAAGTAATAATGCATCTTTAAAATTTATGGGCAAGTCTTTGTTTAATGTTTTCAGCATCTTTTGTTAATCTTTTGCATTTAATAAAAGCTAAAGCATCAGTATGAAGGCCAAAAGCTGATAGCTTACCCTACATCTCTTGGGTCCAATCAGAAAGTGAACATTGAGAAGTAAAAATGCACTTTAAAATTTATGGTCAAGTCTTTGTTCAGTATCTTTTGTTTCCATTATGTCGATCTTTTCCATTGTCGAGCAGAGAAAGATTAATAAAGCTAAAGCATCAGTATGAAGGCTACAAGCTGATAGCTTACCCTACATTTCTTGGGTCCAATCAGAAAGTGAACATTGAGAAGAAATAATGCATCTTTAAAATTTATGGTCAAGTCTTTGTTCATGTAATTCAGCATCTTTTGTTTCCATTGTCAAGTAATAATAATAACCACCGTCAGTCCAGGTAAAGAGCATTCTGTGATGCTGCTTTGTAAACCAAAAATTGAATGTTATTTATTTATTTTTGTAAAAAAAAAAAAGGGGGGGAGAAGGGGTTAAAGGATTGTGGATATAAATATATATCATGCTGTCCAAATTTCATTGGATCTACTTTCGTATAAAAAACAAACAAACCAGAACTTTCATGTGGATATAAATTTCACCTCAAATATAGCCTTCTGCACTTGTAATAGCTCAACCATTTTGTATTCAGAATATATTATTTATGCTATTCTCACATGGAAAGTCTTGGCTATGAAATTTTTGGAAGTTAAATTGTCATATCTCACATCGGCAGGTGAGAGATTGGTAGTTGGTCTTATTAAAAATGTTGGTTGCTAATTTGTCATACGCGTTTTGGGGCGTTAGGCTCAGATGTGGGCTCGCGTCACCAGGAACAAAACCGTGAGGGCGGTAAAGCCCAAAACGGATAATATATGGCAAGTTGGGTCAGGCTGTTACAGGTATGGTGTTAGTGCTACATTCAATGTTGTTGATCTCTTTTTCTTTTATGTAGGTAATGATTCGAGGTCATATTCTTTTGAAGAGAGAGGGAATGATGTGATCCAAGCAACACCAAAGGATCCATTGGAGGTTTCAGTTGGTCTAGTGACAAGGTTTAGGGTTAAAAGATTCAAAGAGGCTTTTAATGGACTTCTTCGAGATACATGAGCTAAAAAGAACTTCAAGAGGGTAACAAATAATGAAGAGCAAGTCTTAATTAATCTGATTCATGTTCAAGAAGGACTTGTTGGTGGAACCAAGGCCATAACTCAATGATTGGGATACAAAGAATTAAATCAGACAATTTGACATTTCTTTACTATTTTGATCATAATTGGAGCTCCAAGTCACATTTTGATGCTATTCTAGTTGGATTGAAAACTAGAATTCCATACATTTCTGATGATAAAAGGAACACATTCTAATTTATTAAGACAAGAGAGAATCATTCATTTGAAGTTTGGGTTTTGGTTCTACCAGTAGATTACGAGAAAAACCAATATGGCCTTATTTTAATTAATTGGACTATTGATCTATCTTTGTTTTGGGCGACAACACTTGTTTAAGTTTTGAATTTGTTTATTTTATTTATTTTAATTAGTTTGGCCTAGTTTTAACTTCGTTTGGGTATTATTTAAAATGGATTTATGTGCGACTCATTAGGAAAACTAGGGTTACTTAGCTTTCTAGAATAAGTACTCTTTTTTTGTGAACAATATTTCAAAAAAAAGAGATTGTTGCAGAATAAAAATATTTCCTCTCATGGTTTTTGATTGAATTTCAACTCTTCAAATAATTGGCAAATCTTTACTAGTGATTTTATACTTCTGTTGCTTGTCTTCATATGTAGGCGTTGTGATTGAGTGGTTTATAGTCTTGTTGTCTTGGAGCAAGTCTTCCATTGTGATAAACTCAATTTCATACTCAAACTTGAGTTAGATAGATTTTAGGTTTGTGAATTCTATCAAGTTTAGCTAGGGTTCATATCAATACTAGGTAGCGACTTCTATTCTTTTGGTTTCATTGATAAAGAAAAATAATTTCTTATTCTTTCACCCACACCCTTCCACGCTAAATCTTGTTTTGAAAGGATGATCGTCGCAACACCGCGGACGTACAACATGGCATTTGACTGAAAAGATTTTTTTCTCTTAATAAAACAAAAAAAACCACAATCATAAGTGGTTACTTTTTATTTTTATTAGAAAATATAGAGGAAGCTTTCGAGTTGTGGCCTTCATACTGATGCTTTAGCTTTACTAATCTTTCCCTACATGATGATGCAAAAGATTCGACATGATTGAAACAAAAGATGCTGAAAATGAACAAAGACTTGACCACAAGTTCTAAAGATGCATTATTACTTCTCAATATTTACATTCTGCGGGTCCAGTCATTGGACCCAAGAAATATAGAGTTAGCTATCAACTTGTGGCCTTCGTACTGATGCATTACCAAGGCATATTACCTTTATTGAACAAGAAAATTATAGGAGTAAAAAACAATTCAATGTGAGCCATTATAAATGGTCAGGGTTGGTATAAATGGACTCTCATGGTCATGGGTTGATATGCATTTGGAACACTACAAGTCATCCTTGTGAAGTCTCCAGACATTCCTTTGCAAAATGTTTGGCCTTCTACTAGATCAATTTTTGCATCGTTTAGTTGGGTTTTTTTTTTCAATGAAGGAGTTCTAGTAATTTTTGTTAGTTTAATATGCTCTATAATTAATTTATTAATTATACATAATATTTTTTTTAAATATTCATATAATATTAAATTAATAAATTTAGAGTAAAAATAAAGTTTATATAACAAAAACACTTTATAAAAAAAATTATAAAATTGATATATTTATAAAATTTTTATTGCATACAAAAAAAGTTACTATATTTTTTATGTGCTTTCCTTTTTTTTTTAAATTAATGTGGGTGTTCGGGTCAGTTTGCGCGCACCTCGACTATTCCTACGGGCCCTGAAGTTAACGACCATGTAAGCCTCTAGTGACCATCATATGAGCAACCATAGGGTTCGAACCTAAGACCACAGGAGGAGCAAACCCCTTAATCCTAAACTCTTATCACTGACCACCACCTAGATGGTTATGTGCTTTCCTTTCTTTGCCTTTGGTTGGAACTCGTACTTGTTCTTTTATTCACACCAATCACTTCTATAAATTAGCAACATTAATTAATTGGCCCTATAATTGAATCACCTGCATTCCTAAACAACTTCTACAAGTATACCGAAACCAGCTGTTCCCTCTTTCATTTTTCTGATATCCCATTAGCTTCTTTTGTCTCCTTTATTTCACTTCTATTCTCCTGTTCGCAATTATTCAAGCCGCATCTAACAAATCTATCTATCATCAGAAACTTTCCGTTTCATAAGCCCAGAATCTCTACCTTGGAAGCATCTGTTTTACCACACTTTGGTAAGTAAGCTTCTATATATTTATTATATGTTCTTAAATTATTTAGAAAATAATTGGATGAGTTCTGGAAGATGTTAGCTAATTTGTCACAGATGATTTATCTTTGCTTTATAAATCTTCTATTTTTATCATTATAAGGTTTTAGAAGAAGGAAAACACTTGCATAAACAAGTACCAAATTAATCATCACGCTGAAAATTAATTAATGAGAGGATAAAATAATACAATATTATATTCACTTCATTTTGGCAATGGTTTAGCCATTGTTGAATTCAAAGTACTCTTCTGCTCAAAATTAGTAAAAGCGTTTCTTACATAAAATCAGCGAAAGCCATAATCATATACGGAATAATAGCAAGACATCATAAATGCTTATCTCCGAGTAATGGGTAGAGGCTTAGACTTTGACATATGATCCTATTAGGATTTTCTGCTAGTTCGCTTGTGCTGCTATTTTGCATGGATCAATACTTTTGCGGCTTTGTTCTCTGCTCCCTCTAATTTCTAGCCTTGTGGGATTATCTAATTGCAGGGAATTTAATACATTTTCTGATTATCAAGTCAGACTTGTGAATCTCTCTCATATCATCAGAACAAGCAAATGGCGGTGGAAACTGTTCTAATTGAAAACCTGGGAGATCAAGTGTTTAGCGCTCTCATGAATCAAGCTCAATTTGCAATTGACTTCAAAAATCAATTTCAAGCTTTGAAGACACAACTCGACCTCGTCAAAGCCTTTCTTGCTGACACAAATAACCTCAAAATGAAGAAGGAAACTCTCAAGACGAGCTTGATCAAGCTGAGAGATCTGGTTTACGAAGCAGATGACATATTGACAGATTGCGTTCTTAGATATGATTATCAGAAAGATGGGTCCTGCTCCAAATACACACCTGATGAATTTTTCTTCAGGTGTCGAATGGGGAGGCAATTGATGGACTTGAACTCACGCATGGGCAAGATGGGGAGTGACTTGAGCGCATATTTAACTCCACAACATCTTCTATCATTGGGAGACAACACTTACCGACCTAAGGTATTTACCTCTCAGGATTGTGAGCCATCTGAGGTTATTGGACTGGAAGAAGATATAGAAAAGCTAAAACGATGGATTTTTAGTGCAAGTGGAGTACTCCAAAGAATTGGCATTGTGGGAATGGGGGGCTTAGGTAAAACCACCATTGCACAAAAGTTTTTTGAAGATAGGGCGGTCGCTGGCTGCTTTGATAAAAAAATCTGGGTGTCCGTTTCTCAGGATTTCAGTGATGAAAGGATAATCAAGAGCATATTGGTGCAGTTAGGAGAGAATCCCTCCCCGGTGTCTGATCTAGGCCAAATGTTGCATGCTATCAACCAATCACTTCAAGGTCAGAGTTGCCTCATTGTCATGGATGATGTTTGGAGCTTCAATCAAGAATTGTGGGGTAAGCTATGTTCTGCTATTCAAAAAACAGAAAAGAGAAGTTGTGTCATGATCACAACAAGAAATGAAGATGTGGCAACCCATATGGGAGTTGAAAGTTCACGCATTCACCACCCAAAAGTTCTTGATGAGAAGGACAGCTGGTCATTGTTCTGCAACTTTGCCTTCCAGGAGACCAAGGGAAAATGTTCTAATAGCCAATTTGAAAAAGTAGGCAAAGAAATTGTTGGGAAATGTGGGGGGCTCCCTCTTGCAATTAAGACAATAGCAGCCTTTCTTGCAACAGAAGTTCACAACCTTGGCAAGTGGAAAGACATTCTTGATCACTTCCATGAATTGACTACCAGGAAGCAAAATAGCTCAGTTAAGACTTCTCTGCAATTGAGCTATGATGCACTCCCTACACATCTGAAGCAATTTCTTCTATGCTTCTCAATTTATCCTGAAGATTCCGTGATTCAAGCTGAGCAATTAGTGCATTGGTGGGTTGGAGAGGGCTTCATCCAGAGAACAGAGCACTCAAAAACCGCAGAGGACTTGGGATATGAATATTTGACAGATCTAGTCAGAAGATGCCTTGTAGAAGTTGTGGAGAGGCGTGGCTATGATGGAAGAGTCTACAGCTGTAAGATGCATGATTTGGTTCGTGATTTAACAACAATGTTTGCTGAAGATGAGATGTTGTGTAGCTTTGAAGCAGGCAAGCAGAAAGTGTCACCTGATTCACGATGGCTGGGCCTGACGAGTGAAATGAGCACAGTAACATTAAAGCTTTGTTCAAAGCTCAGGGCATTGCTATTAATGGCCAGCAGTCAAGGTCAATTTCCCTTCAGTAAGAACCAAATGGTGTCACTTGACTCTCTCAGGGTATTGGATCTCTCTCGAATTAGGTTAGATAGCACTTCCATGGAGAAGCTCTTGAGCTGGATTTTTTCGCTCCAACGCCTAGCATATCTAAATCTCAGTGGAGCTGGAGGCCTTAAAGAAATGCCATCTTCAATCCGAAAACTTCGTAATCTCCATCTTTTGATATTAGCCGAATGCAGTGATTTAACTAAACTGCATCCATCAATCTCTTATTTGAAGAATCTCATAGTCCTGGACTGTGGATCTTGTGGTCTCCAATACCTACCCCAAGGAATTGGAAACCTCTCTCAACTTCAAGAACTATCAGGTTTCAGGGTGGTACGTCAAGCCACACCACAAAGTTGTCATCTCCTAGAGCTAAAACAACTGGTCCAACTAAGAGTACTTCGAATGAACCTCAGCGATGAGAGCGAAATCACTGAAAGTGAAGGGGAGCTCTTATCAAAGCTTGTGAAACTTAGGGTTCTAGCCATCAACACTGAAGATTGTAAAGATAGAACTATCCTAGAGATGCTAGATCGACTACACCCTCCTCCAAACCTCAAGGAATTGTATCTTAGGCGCTACCGTCACAAGAGTTTGCCTAAATGGATTAATCCAACGAAGCTTTCTGTTCTGCAATATCTCTGCCTTGAGAAAGGAGATCTCAAAAGCATCAATCCAAGTGCTCATTCCGAGGAAGAGAGTGCCTTCTCTTGGAACTACCTTGAGGGTTTGTGTTTGAAGTTCTTGCCATTCTTGGATGAAGACTGGACTGACTTACAGAAGACCATGCAGTCAATACGTTATGTTGAGGTTAGCAATTGTTTCAATTTGAAAAATTTCCCATGTCCGGTTGACAAGCCAGGGATCTGGAGGAAGGTTGAAGATTAAGGAATCAAGTCCGTGAATAAAGAAGCATATCTTCACCTCCTTGAAAATCCAAGGGATTCATATTGATTGGTAAGTGAAGACAATGATCCCTCCATTTGTTGCATAATATCTAAGTTATTTCACTTTCCCTATGTGTATAATGTGATTGTTCTGTAATATTGTTATATAGTAGAATTTTGAGTGTGACTTCAACCCATGTGTGTGAGCTCGGATCAGGCTTGGGTTCTGGCTCCGGATTATAGGCTTGAGTTTGTTTTTTGTCAACTTATTATGTACTAGAATTTGGATTTATTATAAATTAATTATCTGCCCCTAAATTTTTTTTTTCAGCCCATTTATGTGTATTTAGGTCATGATGAAAAGACTTTTTTTTTTTTTTAAATCTTCTGAACTGTTTTTTCAAAGGAAAAACCTCTAATTTTAAAGCTAAAAACTGTTATGTTCTTATTTCTTTTTACGACGGATAATTAAAGTTAAACGATGAGAATTTATTCGGTAATTATCACAATTATTTCTTCATCAATTTTAATTCTAAAAACCAGTACAGATAAGGGTGGAAGAAGAGTTGTTTAATATATAAAATATTTTTTAATAATCGCTCTATAAAATAACAGACATAAAATAACAAGTTAAAAATTATTTCGAGCAAGTTGCTTTATAAAAATATCTTTTGTATTTTAATTAAACCAATTTCAAAAAATTCACAAGTTAGGTTGCCTATTAATTTGAACAAAATCATAAAAATTCAAAAAGTAAGTTGCCTCTTGATTTTACCAATTCCAAAATTTTCTAGCGGTGTCACCTTTTGATTGTGCTGCTTTTCCAAATTTTTCATAAACACCATCAATTTCAAAAAATTCACAAGTTAGGTTGCCTATTAATTAAATGAAAGACTTGACACGGTTTTTTAATTTCCTATTCTACCTTATTCATCCAAAAAAATTTTTTGGGCATGGTTTTTTTATTATACATGTGGTTAACTGATTATTTTTTATAATAATCAAAATATATTAAATAAACTAGAAAAAAAATGAAATAAGTCTTTAATTACATATAATAAAAGGAAAGAAGATAAGTAACATGCTACAAGTAAAAATTTTACTGACCGTCTAATTTGTCCAATTTCTTATACCTACACAGTGCTACAATATAAAATTTTTTTATTATAAACTTAATTAAAAATTTAAGTTGTTAGATGATGTTTTAATAATAATTTTATATTATTATTATTTAACATATTTTTAAATGAATATTTTTTTAGTATGAATATTATATAAATTTATCTTTATCTTATTTAATATTAAGTTTTTAAATTTAATTGTTTTTTTATGTTATCTTAAAAATAATAACATAAATGATTGGACTCACGGAATCAACATTGGGAGGTAAGATTGTTAAAATCGTGATTTTAACACGGCATAAAAAATACAAAACAAACTCGGATCGTAAAAACGGATCGTAAAATCATAAGGAATTTTAAAATACATTAAATAAAAATTGATACTTCAAATAAAAATTCATACATAGTTCAAACACCTTAAAATACATGCTTCAAATAAAAACATTTTTATCTTTTTAAGATTTTTAAACAAAAATATATATTGAAATAAAGCTATTTTGGGGGAAAAATCAAATTGAATCTCATTCGGTTTTTGACCAAGTCAGTTAGATCGTGAATTGATCTACCACTCAACTAGGGTAGACTGGTTCGCCTTACACTTGGTTTTATTTTAAACTAAACTTCAGTCAGGTTTAGACCGGCAGACCAACAATTAACTCACCGTATTAAGTTTTATAATAATGACTACAAGTTTTGATCATTATGGTTTGTTCTAAATTCAGAAATTAGATTTAAAATTAGAATATAACTATCATTCCATTTCCAAATTGAATTTCACATTCTAATTTTATTTGAGATATAATAATAGCAAGATGAAGGGCATGGAAAAGAAAACAAACATGAATTTTCATGTAATTTTGAATTCTTAAGAGAACCAACTAACCAAGTATACATGAGGCCATAACTATCTCAGCTCAAAAACTACTAAGGCAAAAATAACATAAGCTTTGTTGACAGAAAACTATTTTACTTTTTAAATTTTAGTTTTATAATTATTTTTTTGTTTTTATTTTTGGTGAAATTTTGAAAAAAAAAGTTTATTTATTAAAAATCAAGAGGAATTTTTTCAACAATAAAATAAAAGTTATATCAAAATTACAACTATTTTTCATGAAAAAAATATAATATAAATTATAATAGTCTTCTTAATATTTTATAGTTGTGATCGTAAAATATTTATTTTATTTAATTTAAATTAAAAATTACAATAGAAAATTTTTATTGGTAACCAAAAACAAAATCTTTACATTATATTCATTATAAAAATTAAATTTACAACACTAATTAAATATAAAAATATAAAAAATAATTTAATTTTTTATATTGCTGAAAGAGTGTGTGTGTGTAAACTGTATTATTCATGCTTTTTAATTTGAAAAATAATGAAAACAACTGTGAATAACATTTCCAAACCGATTCAAAGTGGCCTGAATTGAGTTTCGCTTTTAACAGACGTTGTGAAAAAAAAATGATAATAATAAAATAGGCTAACCTACAAGTCGGCCATTGATTTGAATTGTGGAAGTCGATGAAGAAAGATGAAGAGAGAACGTGTTACGTGTTAATTGTTTTGCAGCTTTTGCTTTTGCTCTGTGTGTGTACTGTGTAATATGCCAATAATTGCTTGACATCTGGAACTAGAGTGCATTAATTGCTGTTTTGTGCTGAAATCGTAAAATCAGTTACTTGATTTTAATAATTTAATTTGATTTTATTCATTTCTAAGATTTATGAATGATTTAACACGTTTAGTTTATATTCACTTGTAAAATCTATAATTTTACGAGTCGAATCATAATTTTAACAAAAGGTAATGATGCGTCTTTAAAAGTTATGGTTAAGTCTTTGTTCATATTCTGCATCTTCTGTTTCCATTATGTCGATTTTTTTGCATCATCAAGCAGAGAAAGATTAATAAAGCCGAGGCATCAGTACGGGTTATTAAAGTTCAAAAGCTGTCTTACACTAGTCTTTATAGCATATCTTTGAAAGTAGGGGAATCTTTTATAAATCTTTATAGCATTTTTTGGAAGTGGGGAATCTTTTGCCCATATTATGCTCAAAAAATGGTTGTTTCTTACTTTCTGTGCATTATTGGACCGCTGGGTAAATATATAAACCGTTGTGGGTGACTTAGTCAACCTAATGGGTGTATCTATAACTTAATAAAATTTAATTTGATTTTTTGAAAAACATTTTTAAAGCAGCACAAATTAAACTTTTTTCAGGAAAATATAATGAAATAATAGTTTCCATAACCCAATTTTTGATTATTCTCAAATTCAATTTTTTTTTTCAAAAAAAAAAAGTAACACAAAACAGTATCATTTTGAACGATGTTATTCTTCTTCTTCTTCCTCTGGACGTGCAGTAGAGGAAGGAGAAGATGTTCTTTTAAAAATCTTTTTTTCCCGCTCTCTTTTTCTCTCCCTCTCTCTCCCCCGACTTGACCCTTCACTGACATAACCCATAGCCCTACTTGGCATACCACCATGACTAAGAAACCAGGAGGACCATGCCTTGCAAATGGCCAGTCACCTTACCCTGCAGGGGTAAGGTAGCCCTGTTCCCCTCTACGCCACGATGGGACAAGGCAAGGGGGACTCACTCTCCTCCTACCTATAAATAGGAGGGCAATGAAGAGAATTGAAAGAGGGGGCAAAAAACAAGGAAATAGAATAGAGAGAAAGAAAGATGAAGATGGATTGAAGGGAAAGGAAAATAGGGGAGAACAAATGAGAGAGAGAGAGAGAGGAGAAATAGAAGCAAAACAGAGAAAATAAGAACGAATGTGAGGGAGGGCAGAAACAAAGGACAAGGAAAACGCAAAAAAAGAATAACCACCGTCTACCCCAGCGCCACTCCACCACCAGCACCACCAACACCACATCCAAATGTAGGAGGTGAAAACAGAGAAGGAGAGAAACAATACTAAAAGAAGAAGGGGCAGAACACATCAACAGAAACAGAGAAGGGAGGAAGAACAGAAACTGAAAGAAGGAGAAATATTGGAAAAAACACAAAACAGAGAAGGGGCAGAACCGCCATCCAACAACCTAGAACTAGCAGCACCGCCTCGAGGAACCGCCTGGTCTGCTTTCCCCCCGCCCCTCTCTTCTTCCTTCTTCTTCCTTTGCTCCATTGTCTCCACTATTCATATGCAAAGTGAATAGTGGAGAGTGAATTAATTCAGTCTCCACTGTTCACGTTGCATGTGAACAGTTGAGAGCTTCTCCACTTTTCACTAGTCCGGCCCAATCTATAAAAATTTAAAAAAAAATCCTTTCGAAAAATTTATGATTTTTCTGAGTATTTCTCTAATACTGGATTGTATTTGTATACTGTAAAGATACAAATTCAATATTAAAATACCTGATTTTTGTTGAAAGATTGTAAAAATTATAAAACAAAAAAAATTGTTTTCATGCATACGGCTAAGTCTCTCAAAAAAATCATTTCATATTTTCATACAACAAAGAAAATTTCAAAAAATAAATATTAGAATGCATTTTTGACGTTAATAACCAGTTTATTAAAGTTATGAGAACTAGATCAATATTTTAAAAAATACCCAAAAAATATTTTTTTTTTTAGTATCTGAGATTATGAATTTATACGTAAAACTTATTCCCGATATTAAAAAGGTGTGTATATATATATATATGTGTGTGTGTGTGTGTGTGTATTGACGTTAGAAAGATTAAGTTTTACTCGATAAGATAAGGACCTCCTTACTGATAAAGACTTTTCTTAACCTGTAGACAAATGAATAATTAAAAAACATTACAAGACTTTATTTTTTTATTAGAAAATTAAACAATGCAGCCTACCTTTGGTCAAGCGTATTGGGGGTGCTAATACATTTTCTTTATGCAACCAGTCCCCGTGCCCGATCTTTAAGAGCAGTTATGGTTTTTAGTGACCAAAATACTAGGTGACGACTCTCATCCTTGCTTTTCACGAATAAAAAACAAGAATTCCTTGTCTCCCTCATTTCCAGAATACCAAAACAAGATAAAGTGGAAGATTCGCCGCGACACCGCACACATGGGACAATAGTGTTTTGAATTGACCCGAATCAATTTGGACTAACTTCACCTATCTATGACCTAAGTCATGAGTTTGACTAGGTTTGATAACTTTGTTCTTTAGAATCTATTTTTATTTAAATATACACTAAAAATAGATTTTCGTAAGAAAAACAACAAATAAAAGGGTATTGGCTGTATACAACATGCAAAAACATTTTTATATTTGGTGAAAACACAAGTATCACAATTAAATGCAAACATCACAAATAAAGGTATCAAGCCATCATATATATATATATATATATATTATAAGATTTACAAGAAGTTTAAAACAACTCAAAAAAAAACCTTTCAAAACCAACTCAACTTAAAATTCTATAACCGGAAAAGAAACACATCCGTATACACAAAGGAGCCAAAGTTCTGAAACCAAAGTTTGAACTCAAAATTCTAATGCAGTGTCCGTGACTCATGACCTATCCTTTTTTACCAACCTGGGAAAATTGCCATACTAGTTTGATACAAAAGGAACGAACTTGAAGAGCATGCTTTTATAACACATGTATCACAGACCAAAAGCAAAACAACATGGCCAATTATTTCATCTTCAAAGAGCGGAGATGAAAACATGACCCTCTGAACCTTCCCAAAAGATTACTTCAAATGCAAAGGGACTTCCCTCGTATTTCACTTTCTCCTCTAGGTAAAGCTCCATTTAGGAGCAAAGCTACCCCATACAAGATTATAAGACAGGGAAAGCGCCCGAACAAGGGAGTGAACTGATAATGAAGACCTACGAGACCCATTACAAGGGAGTGAACTGATAATGAAGACCTACGAGACCCATTGTTCCTCATGAATCATAGAAAAAAAAGAAACTGCAAACTCTAACATAAACACCCTTCTAAGCTCAAAGCCACGGAAGGAACAGTAGACAAGCATTCATTGTAATGTCAAAAATAGAAACCAAATGTGCAAAGCAAAGGACAAAACAGGTTTTTAAAACATCAAAACAAAAGACTTAAATGCGGCAAGGAATGGGAAAATTGAGACTTATACCTGCAGATCTCACTTGTCTTGACTACAAAAGATGAAGTACAGACAGATGGAAAAAGCCTTTGCCTTTCTACCTTTGAAAACAAAAGAAAGCCTTCCTCTTTTTTACCGTTAGGATTTTTTTAAATAAAACCCTTAGATTTTGTGAACTCCTATTTGGCAATGTTCGATGGACTGGAGATTAACAAACTTGTTTATATAGCCAAGTCAAAACCTGGAGACTACCCTGGTGCCCTCTCTGTTGAACAGTGGAAAAATATTTATTGTTTTTTTTCTTTTTTATCTCTTTTTTTTTTCTCCTTTTTAAGATAAGCAGAGGAGGCTTATATATATAGCCTATATATACCTCTATTTAGGAATGGACTCATTACACTAGTCTAGGATATAATCTTGAATGATTTACAATCAAATAAAGCAAATTAGGAAACTAATAGAGAATAAAGACAAATTCCCTAAAAATAAGATTTTTATATTTTTGAAATATTGGCCAATACCCTTTGGAATTTACAAACATGTTATAGAATCCAAAATGCAAGGAAATAATTTTTGTGTTTAAAAAATACAATGCTAAAACACATTTTGAAACTTCAAATATTTATTTTTCAGAAAAAAGAAATGTTCAAAATATTTTGAGGATATTGGTCATATGCATGAAAACAAAGCATTTTTTTTGTTTTTTTTCGGGAGCTAGGTCCAGCTTGGCCCATGTGACTAGGCTTGTAAACACCCAAGAGAAAATATATATATATATATACGAATTGATGACTCAGTTTTCGCTGCCGATTTCTGCATCGGCAGCGACGCAGTTTTCGCTGCCGATTTCTGGATCGGCAGCAATGCAGTTTTGGCTGCCGATTTCTGGATCGGCAGCGACGCAGTTTTCGCTGCCGATTTCTGCATCGGCAGCGACGCAGTTTTTGTTTTTTTTTAAAAAAATTAACTTAAGGAGCTGGGAGGGAGGGGTAAAACCGGTTTTAGATAGACCAAAACAAGGATAAGAACACATCTAAACCAACCCCAAACAACCCACCTCATTTGATGGGGAGTATAAATACAAGAGGAGAGAGAGGATGATCCATCCTCTTCCTAAACAGCAGCTGCATGTCGTTCTTCCCTTCCTCTTTCACAACAGAAACCTAAACCAAACCAGTAGAGAGTGCTTTGTGAACGTGTGAGGGAAAGCTGAGACCTTGAGAGAAGATTGGACAGCTGCCTAGAGGAAAGGAAAAAGAGGGCTTGAAAACGTGAGAGGAAGAAGAAGGAGGAGAACCAGCAGGAGAAGAGAAAGAATAGTGTCAAACCTTCCTCAAACTTAGATTCGAAAGGTATGGTTCATGAAACTCCCTTCCTCTTCTCCTTAAGACCAAAAACGGAAATGAAGAAGAAAAGCCTAAGAAAATTGACCTAAGACCTAAGCTAGCTGTGAAGGAAACTGAAATTAACTAGGAGAACAAGGAAACATAAATGAAATGAAGCCAATTTCAGAACATCTAACAAAGAAAAATGAATAAAATGGAAATAACAAATCATGGTAGAGGGTTGGCTTTAACTATGGGGTTGGCCAGCATGCATGTGTGTGTTCTGCTGGGATTTTGTTGAACGATTATGTGCTGAAATTGATGGTTTCAATGTGTGTGTTCTGCTGGAATTTATTGAAAGATTATATGTTGTAATTGATGGTTTTCAATGTGCGTGTTCTGCTGGGATTTTGTTGAAGGATTATGTGCTGAAATTGATGGTTTCGATGTGTGTGTTCTGCTGGAACTTAGTGACAGTGTATATACTGGGGTTGTTATAGCATGTGTGGTGTGTGTTCATGCCAAAATGTGTGTTGCGCAACGAAATTGTGATTCGCTGTCGAAACTGCGTCGGCTGCAGCGAATTAGCATTTGCTGCCGAAATTGAGTCTCCTGCAGCAAATTAGCATTCGCTGCCGAATTGTGTGTTGTGCAGCAAAACTCTGATTCACTGTCGAAACTGTGTCAGCTGCAGCGAATTAGCATTCGCTGCCGAGTTGTGTGTTGTGCAACGAAACTGTGATTCGCTGCCGAAACTGTGTCGGCTACAGCGAATTAGCATTCGCTGCCGAATTGTATGTTGTGCAGCGAAACTCTGATTCGCTGCCGAAATTGTGTCGGCTGCAGCGAATTAGCATTCGCTGCCGAATTGTGTGTTGTGCGGCGAAACTCTGATTCGCTACCGAAACTATGTCAGCTGCAGCGAATTAGCATTCGCTGCCGAGTTGTGTGTTGTGCAGCGAATTAGCATTCGCTGCCGAGTTGTGTGTTGTGCAGCGAATGGTGATTCGCTGCCGAAACTGTGTCGTCTGCAGCGTATTAACAATTCGCTGCCGAGTGGCATGTTCTGCAGCGAACTTGCGATTCGCTGCCAAAGTGGAGTTGTCTGCAGCAAATCACTGCCGAAGTTGAGTTGGCTGCAGCGAAATTTTGATTCGCTGCCGAAACTGTGGCGCCAGCAGCGAAACAGTTTTCGCTGCCGAATTGGCTGCCTGTAGCGAAACAATTTTCACTGCCGAACTGGCTGCCTGCAGCGAAATAGTTGTAGCTGCCAAATTAGGCAGCCTGCAGCGAACCAGTTCTCGCTGCCGATTTCTAAAATAAGCCTCCTAGGCAGAAATGACTTAAATGCTAGTAACAATTTCATGGTATGATGGTGTAAAATGTGGAACACTTGAATGTGAACATATGAACTCTTGAAATAAGTGTGGTGACGAATGTGATTCAAAAATACAAATGTACTGATTTGTGACTATTGATGTCTTAGGTGGTGCGGTCGGGATTGGACCATCGTCATGACAAGAACAACCCCCAGGTGGAGCAGATAGGTGACTTGTACCTTCCTTTTTCATACGTTGAATAATGAAATACTTTAACATGAATATTACCATATTGTGTTAGAACCGATATTAGATTGTCAAACGCTTAAATGTTGACAAATGGTTGATTAGCTTCGGCTAATGGCATCCGAATGGATGACCGGGACGAACGACTGATTAGCTTCGGCTAATGGCATCCGAATGGATGGCCGGGACAAATGAATGATTAGCTTCGGCTAATGGCATCTGAATGGATGGCCGGGACAATCAATGATTAGCTTCGGCTAATGGCATCCGAATGGATGGTCGGGACAAATGAATGATTAACTTTAGCTAATGGCATCCGAATGGATGCCCGGGACGAATGATTGATTAACTTTGGCTAATGGCATCCAAAGTGGATGACCGGGGTGAGTGAACGATTAACCTCAGCAAATGATGCCTTAAGAGGATAGCCGGGTTTAAGATTATGGTTGATTGCAAAAATTGGTACATCTATATGTACTACAAGCTGTTTATACCAAGTACATGAAGAAATTATAAATGTTAATGCTTCATTTAACTGCCAGACCGTTTAGTTACCATTATTATTATTATTAAGTAATTGCATTCTTTTAAATGTTTTGTACTGCTGCAGGGACGTCACACCAACGAGATGTCTAGGAAACCCGATACACGGGAACCTACTTTTGCAAGGAATCATGTAGATGCATTCTAAATCACAATGTATTTTGTATGAATCAATGTACTGAATGTATAACTTTTATTAGATCCTTTTGTTTAAATTCGTAATGGCTATCAGTAGGATAGGAATGCAAACTCATGTCTATGTATGTATATTTTTAATATGAACTTCTAATCATGCAACCATAATATTACGTCACTACAACATTATCCAGTTTTACCGATGGACTCATTCCGTCGGTGACAGCAATGAAATCCGTTGGTGAAAATAATACTGACGAACTCACCGACGGAACACGTCCGTCGGTATAACAGTCGTCGATAAATCCCATTTCCGTCGCTAATAAAAAAAACCACCCACCGACGGAAACACCGACGGTAATACAGACGGATACGCGTGCGCCAAAAAAAAAATTTTCCCGCGGGAACATTACCGACGGAATAAATCCGTCGGTAATTACCGACGGATTGTCCGTCGGTAATTATGGCATGGCTGGTAATTTTGTTGCAACTCTCTGTGTAATACCGACGGATATTATCCGATATCCGTTGGTAATTCCGTCGGCATTTAATCACCGACGGATAATATCCATCGGTGATGCTGTCGGTAAGGATGGCATGGATGGTAATTCTTCGGCAACTCTCTGTTAAATACCGACGGATATAATATATATAAAAAATAATTGATTAATTGTAAAAAACCTTAATAAACAAATAAAAATGCATTAAACATTAAAAATGTAAAAGTAATGTTAAATAATATTCATTACAAATTTAATGTGTTTAAAAAACAAAAACTAGAATAGCGGCAGAGCTGGAGGAGGAGGAGGCTGGTTGTTCCCGGGACCATACGGCCAAAAAGAAGCTGCACAAGTATCGTCACCCATCTTTGATCTCATCTCCATGACTATTTGACGGAGCTCATCATAATTCGTCGAGAGT
>Ga0325410_1001873_pt1 | contig 23430 bp, 12 predicted proteins | sample PopdelMetagenome_16_FD_206182 | JGI IMG/M metagenome (GOLD analysis project Ga0325410, IMG submission 206182) | Populus deltoides microbial communities from Bellville, Georgia, United States - Xylem-PdIQD-R3 | ecosystem: Host-associated > Plants > Phyllosphere > Stem > Wood/Secondary xylem...
TTTTCCTTTGGGTGTTACGGCCTAGTTCTTTTTGAAAACATAAAAACATAAGTATAGTAAAGAAAATGAAAAGCATAAACAAGAGATTAAGAAAAATATAACATGAAATAAAACTTAAACAATAAAATACAAAGAGAGAGCGATCTTGATCTGAATACCAAAATGCCTAAATGCATGGCAAATGCCTCATTTTATAGGCCAAAATTCAGAACTATTGATTTGAAGACTAATTGTTGAATGGGTGGCCACATCTTTACTTGGTGACAATCCCTATCTTCTTCTCTGAACAAAATGTCATTGCTAACATCAGAATTTGAATAGCTAGTCCTTATGAAAGTTCTAGGAAACTGTCTCAACTTTCCAACAAAACAAGAATCGGCACATTTGGACTTCTAGAACTTGAGATATGGGCTGAACACTGAACAGTGTCTGGGCTGCAGGACAGATTTTGACTTCTCCGTTGTTCCTACCATTTGAACTCGAAAATGACACTTTTAAATCTTGAACTCTCATGAAAGTTTTAGGCTTATGTGTTAGCTTTCTATACATTTAAATCAAATCTAAATCCAAGTTCTACAACTCCTGTTATGATCTACTAATCGAATGGTGTTCCAGTTTGGACCGAACCAACATCTCTTTTCTAAGCTTAGCCCTCTCTTTGTCTTCTCAATTTCAGTAGTTAAACTCATCAATCAATCCTTTCATTTATGTGATAGGCTTGCATTTAAGATGAACATTTACCATAAATTAAAGGTATCTTATATTATTAAACATGTTATTATAAAACATGTTTTAGTTAAGGAGTTATTGATACTTCAAGTGCAAAATGATGATATAAAACATTGATAAAAATGCACTTTTAAGTACTAATCGCACCCCCCAACTAGCTTATTACTAGTCCCTAGTAATCAAAGCGTTATAATAGAAAAACAATTTGCAAGTTCCACAAAGCAAGGTATTCATCATTCAACTTTCATTAATCTATCCAAATAAACAAACTCTCATTAAATTTATATATCTCCTTCATACTTCTTAAACAAGATATTAATAAACCTTCCTTTTATGTGCTCAATATATCAAAACATAGTTATGGGGCTTTCCTTGGATGAAAACATAATTTTGTTCTAATGTTTTTCTAAGGTTAACTTCCTTGGGTTGGGATTATTATTATTATTATTATTATTATTATTATTATTATTATTATTATTTAATATATATGCATATAACTTAAAACACAATGCATCTTTAACCCATTTAACGAGCTTTAGGCTAATGACTCCCAGACCAGTTGGTCTTAAGGCATTAGGTGTTGAAACACCCCTACAAGTTTAGTAACTCGAGTTGCAGATACTGATACATTGATAGTGCAATGTTTGATTCCCTTAAGCTTTTCTCCTTAACCCATGTAACAAGCAGTAGACAAATAGCTCCCAAGTTAGTTGACTTTAGGGTAGTAGGTGTTAAAACACTACTTCGAGCTTAATTGCTTAGGTCAGGGAGGCTACGAAACCAAACTTATCTACGTTTTTATTATCATCAATGTTATCAATTTGTTTTCATTTTTGTTTTTGTTTTTTTTTTTTGCAAATTATATATTATCCCTTTCCCTTAGTTGTTAACTTTAACAAAAGAACATAAATAATGTAATAATCCAATGTGCACCCCACAATCATATGTTAAAGTGTGTTTGTTGAAAATGAAGGTTTAAGAATACTTGTTAAATGAGTATATGTGCAGAATCAAGTGATAACAATGCGAGAGTTTGTAAACCTGAATATTTCAAGAAGTGTTATGATAGATCTTGATAAGAATATTTACTAAGATGCGTCTCAAGAGTCAATAAATTTCCTCTTTACTCTGTCATCCTAATAACAGTTTTGTCAAATGGTTTTAATAATAGCAAAAAACAATTAGTTTTTTTTTAATGTCAACTACTACCCTCTCCCCCCAACCAAAACGAGACATTGTCCTCATTGTCCTAAGCTAAAAAAATAGATTATAGAAGATATCACTTGAAACAACGAACACTGACAAACCTGAAACGCACTTCAACAAATATAAGAAATAACAAAACAAAATAATATGCTATTCATAAAACCAAAAGACACAAGGTTTCACAAATGAAGGCTCAAATTCAATCTAAGCTTTTTACGGCTTTCCATAGATGACCAATTTATACGACTAATGGAGGGATCAATTACAGGGATGAAAGACTGTAGTTGATCAATCAATTGTTTAGTAGTAGCAGTAGAGATTATAATTTGTCGTGCCGGAGATGTTAGAAATTTTTGTTCCATAGCATGATCAAGAAAAGACAACAAATTATCATAAAAACCATTAACATTTAACAAACATATAGGTTTATGGTGAATGTGAAGTTGGGCCAAAGAGAAAATATGAAATATCTCTTCTAATATGCCCAGGCCACCTGGTAAGGCAATGAAGACATTAGCGTGTTTAAACATTGTATTCAGGCGTTCAGACATTGCGGAGACTTGTAGTTCCTCTCCAATTGTTTTTCCAATGATGTTCCTTTTGGCTAAAGCTTTGGGGACGACCCCCAAAACTTGACTGCCTCCTAAAAATACAGCTATTGACACAAACCCATTAACCTAAGGCTGCCTCCACCATACACTAAATGAATCTTTCTCTCAGCTAGTACCTAACTAAGATGATTTTCTGATTCTAAAAACTCCTTTTCTTTCCTAGGACTAGATCCACCAAAAACACAAATATTTCTTATTTGATGACATGAGGAACCTGCCATTTCTACACACTTCTATATCTATTACATGTATAGGTTGAGTAGAAATCAAGGGAAGGAAGATAAGATTTTATAGATGAGAAATTGAAAATGTAATCATACCACCTATATGTAGGCCAGCTGGAGTCTCTCTCTCTCTCTCTCTCTCTCTTTATTTTTTGTCAAAACATGTATATGTACAAGTAGTTGTGATTGTGGCTCACATCTTCCCTTGGTTTTACGCCTAAGAACGACTTAAATGCCCTCTATGGGTCGGGGATAAACTTCTCATCCAGTTTTCTTAAAAACTAACAAACAGGGTCTTTTTTAGTCAGATTTCCAAGACTAAGTCGATCATGTTCTTTATGAAAATGGGGCCATAAATCATGAATTGCACAATGCACATCTCCACCAGGATACGTCTCAAAAGTTAATAGAAGATTATCTAAAGATTCCTTATGTTTTGAAATAAATCCTGACTTTTGACAATTTTCACAAGCTTTGCAGAACACATGTGTGTCTTTGAACATGGTGGAACAATAGAATCCATATTGTAAGATTTTTACAGTCATCTTTTTTGACGAGAAATGACCCCCACATGCCTCCGAATGACAAAAGTTAATCACACTACTTACCTCATTGTCAGGAATGCATCTTTGAAATATTTGATCAGGACAATATTTGAATAATCTTGAAGCAAGAAAATTGTCAATATTAGCAAACTAAGGTATCGAAGCAATAGAAAGTGAAGATTGATCAGGAAAGTATTTCTTAATTAGTGTGATGTTAGATGTTGAATTTATTGTCAATCTTGACAAATGATCCGCAACAACATTTTTGGTGCCTTTTTCATCCTCGATTCCTTCTTGTTTGAAAGTTTTAAATATTTTAAAATCATGATTGACATCCCTTTGTTTGGTTAGAGCATGAGGAAATGGAAGTACTGGTGGGGAATCAGTTTTTTCTTTGCAATGTTCAGGTTTAACCCCTTCCTTACCTTTAGAGATTAACTTATCATCTTTCTCACAAGGTTTAAGAATGATTTTTTCAATAACCTTACCACTATGGAGAGTAATGACTGATTGGACTTGATCCATGTGTTGGCTTCCGGAGCTGCTTGCACTTGAATTGTATTGCCCTTTGGGACTTTGCTGTAGTTGAGATGAGAACTTACCTTTCTCCTGAAAACTAAGAGCTGATGTGAATTTTGCAAGAGTATCTTTAAAATCTGTCATGGTTTGAGCAAGTTGAGTGTTGATTGTCTCTTGCTTTTCAATGAATGCATGCAGTGTTTCCTTAAGATTTCTTTTAGGAGGGGGAGCATAAGGAGGTACAAATCCATGAGAATTTTAAAAATTATGGTGTGCTTGAAATGGTGGTTGTGAAGTTTATGCATTATTGTTACTACTCTTCCAACTGAAATTTGGATGATCTCTCCAACCAGGGTTGTATGTTTGTGAGTATGGATTCTAATTTGACCTTTGAAAACTGTTTAAAGCATTGGCTTGTTCATGAGACATTCCTTGAAAGAAAGGAAAAGTTGGGCAATCATTGGTTGAGTGTTCATTAGTTTCATAGATTTGACTTATAATTTTTTGAACAGATTTCAATTGACCACTCCTTTTCCATTCTAGTGCCTCGACTTTTCTAGCTAAAGATGTAAATTTGGCTTGGAGGTCATGATCTTCCTTAAGGTTGTACATACCTCCACTAGATGTATAAGGTTGAGTTTTACCCGGTGCCTCATAAGTACCTGTAGTGTCCCAATTTTGAGCATTTTCAGCTAACGAGTGTAGGTACTCCATTGCTTCATCAAGGTCTTTATCTTCAAAAGTTTCATTGCCCATCAATTCCACCATTTGCCTATCTTTAGGTATTAACCCTTCATAAAAGTGTGAAACCAATCTCCATGTTTCAAAACCATGATGAGGACACGTATTAAGCAAGTCTTTATACCTATCCCAACATTGGTAAAATCTTTCTCTTGGCTTTTGAGTGAATGTGGTGATTTTTCTTTTGAAAGAGTTTGTTCTATGAAAAGGGAAAAAAATTTTAAAAAATTATTGTTGCATTTCATCCCAAGCACGAATGGATCCTGACCTAAGATTTTGTAGCCATGTTTTAGCTTTATCTTTTAATGAAAAAGAAAAAAGCTTTAATCTAATGGTGTTCATGCTACAATTTAAGTCATTATAAGTGTAACAAACTTTTTCAAATTCTCTCAAATGCAAGTATAGATTTTCTAGATTTAAGCCATGAAAAGAAGGTAAAAATTAAATAATGTCTTTCTTACAATTGAAATGAGATGCATCAGGAGGGAAAACTATACATGACGGTGCACTTGTTCTTGTTGGATTCATGTGGTCTCCTAGTGTTCTAACTCGATTATTCTTATTATGAAGCGATTGATTATCCTCTTCGGCCATGTTTTATGAAAATGATGAGGATTTCCTAGAAAGTCTACCACTTAATGTAAGTGACCAAACTCTCATGCATGTGTAGGAAGACAAAAAAAAAGAAGAAGAAAACAAAAAAAAACAAAATAAAAGAAACAAAAGTTAGATAAAAGAAAGGTGAAAAATGAAAAGAGAAAATAAAATAAATATTATAATTTATACATGAATTTACCTCCCTGGCAACGGCGCCAAAAACTTGACACGGTCAAAAGATTGATGTCTTATCCCAGGTGCAGGAGTGTTGAAGTAATAAATAACTCGGTAAGACCGGGGTCGAACCACAGGGAGGTGAACTATATAAATTTATAAACAATAAATGAAAAGGAGTTGAAGAGAACTTTTGAGATGTGGTATTGATGTAAGGATTAAACAAGGATAAAATAATTGTCAAGGCTAGAGGATCCACTAATGGTATTTCAAACAAGTATAGTATAAACTCTTTTTATTACTTGACTGGAAACCACACACAAAGGAGGTTCCAATCGAATTATAAATTGTTAACATGATTACATTAATTATCTTATTCGAACAATGCCAATACTTGTAAATATTATAAGGTATTCGTGGTGATAACTTATGTTAACAACAAATCAAGTTCCTTTCATAGCTCAAGTGTCGGTTATGCCATACAGATGGCTATGAAAGTGCCACGTATTTGTTATACCAAGGGTTGTATAACACAAATCTAGATTAACCATTTAACAAGCTAGGTATTAAAAGTGAGTAAGATAACAAATACAAAACATGTTAGTATCAAACATTAAAGTCCATATTAAGTTTACACAATACTTATTCTTACACCATTAGCGTAGCCTTTTCACCTTGTTAAATAAACTTAGCTAAACATAATGAAGAAGAGAAACATAAATAAACAACATAAGAATATAAGTATAGTAAAGAAAATGAAAAGCATAAACAAGAGATTAAGAAAAATATAACATGAAATAAAACATAAACATTAAAATATAAAGAGAGAGAGCGATCTTGATCTGAACACCAAAATGCCTAAATGCATGGCAAATGCCTCCTTTTATAGGCCAATATTCGAAACTATTGATTTGATGACTAATTGTTGAGTGGGTTGCCACATCTTGAATTGGTGACAATCCTTATCTTCTTATCTGAACAAAACATCATTGCTAACATCAGAATTTGAACAGAGTCTTTATGAAAGTTCTGGGAAATTGTCTCAGATTTCTAACAAAACAAGAATCGGGGCATTTGGACTTTTAAAACTCGAGATATGGGCTGAACACTAAAAGTGTCTGGGCTGCAGGACAGATTTCGACTTCTCTATTGTTGCTACCATTTGAACTAAAAAATGACACTTTTAAATCTTGGACTCTTCATGAAAGGTTTAGGCCTATGTCTTAGCTTTCCATACATATAAACCAGACCTAAATTCAAGCTCTACAGCTCCAGTTATGATCTAATAACCGAATGGTGTTCCGGCTTAGACTGAACCGGCATCTCTTTAAACACCATTCGGTTATTGGATCATAACTGGAGCTGTAGAACTTGGATTTAGGTCTCATTTAAATTTCTGGAAAGCTAAGACATAGGCCTAAGACTTTCATGCAGAGTCCAAGATTTAAAAGTTCCATTTTCTAGTTCAAATGGTAGCAACAATGGAGAAGTCGAAATATGTCTAGCCCATATCTCGAGTTCTAGAAGTCAAAATACATCAATTCTTAATTTTTTGTAAATTGAAGGCAATTTCCCAGAACTTTTATCAAGACTATCTGTTCAAATTCTGATGTTAACAATGACATTTTGTTTAGACAAAGAGATAAGGATTGTCATCGAGTCAAGATGTGGCCATCCACTCAACAATTAGTCATCAAATCAATAATTTTGAATTTTGGCCTATAAAAGGAGGCATTTGCCATGCATTTAGGCAAATTGGTTTTCAGATCAAGATAATGTTCTTGCTCTCTTTCTTTATATGTTTGTAATGCTTAAGTTTTGCTTTCATTAATCTCTTGTTTATACATTTCATTTCCTTTACTATACTTATATAATTATGTTCTCATCTTGTTTATTTAAGTTTCTCTTCTTCATAATGTTTAGCTAAGTTTAATATGTCAAGGTGAAAAGGTTTCACTAATGGTGTTAGGATATGTATAATATAAACTTGATATGGACTTCAATGCTTATATCCAAGAAAGTTTGCTATTAACATGTCTTATCATTTTTATCTTATTAATTCTTACTACCTTTCTTATTAAATGGTTAATCTATATTTGTGTTGTATAACACTTGGTACAATAAATATTTGATCCTTCATAGCTAACTGTATGGTATAACCGACAGCTATGCTATGAAAGGAACTTGATTTGTTGTTAACATAAGTTATCATCATGAATTCCTGACAATATTTAAAAGTATTGGTGTTACTTAATTAAGATAACTAATACGATCATGTTAATAATTTATAATGAGCTATTAATGACAAATAATCCAATTGGAACCTCCTTTGTGTGTGGTTTCCAGTTAAGTAATAAAAATAATTTATATTATACTTATTTGAAATACCATTAGTGGATCATTTAACCTTGACATTTGTTTTTATTATTGTTTAATCCTCATATTAATCTCACACCTCAAAATTCTCTTTAACTTATTATTATTATTATTATTATTATTTATAATTTATATAGTTAACCTCCCTGTGATTCGACCCCGGTCTTGCCGAGTTATTTATTACTTTGACACTCCTGTACTTGGGAGAGGACATCAATCTTTTGATCGTGTCAAGTTTTTGGCGTCGTTGCCGGGGAGGTAAATTCTTGTATAAATTATAATATTTATTTTATTTGCACTCTTCACTTTTCTTTTATCTAACTTTTGTTTCTTTTGTTTTCTTTTGTTTCTTTTTTTTTCTTTTCTTCCTTTTATTCTCTTTCTACACATACATGAGAGTTTGGTCACGCATATTAAGTGGTAGACTTTCTAGGAAATCCTCATCATTTTTAGAAAACATGGCCGAAGAGGATAATCACTCGCTTCATAATGAGAATAATCGAGTTAGAACACTTAGAGACCACATGAATCCTACAAGAACAAGTGCACCATCATGTATAATTTTCCCTCCTGATGCATCTCACTTCAGTTTTAAACCAAACATTATTCAACTTTTACCTACTTTTCATGGTTTAGATCTAGAAAATTCATACTTGCATTTGAGAGAATTTAAAGAAGTTTGTAACACTTATAATGACTTAAATTGTAGCATTAACACCATCAGATTAAAGCTTTTTTCTTTTTCTTTAAAAGATAAAGCTAAAACACGGCTATTAAATTTCAGACTAGGATCCATTCGTGCTTGGGACGAAATGCAACAACAGTTTTTAACAAAGTTTTTTCCTTCTCATATAACAAACTCTTTCAAAAGACAAATCACCACATTCACTCAAAAGCCAGGAGAAATATTTTACCAGTGTTGGGATAGGTATAAAGATTTGCTTAATACTTGTCCTCATCATGGTTTTGAAACATGGAGATTGGTTTCACACTTTTATGAAGGGTTAATACCTAAAGATAGGCAAATGGTGGAATTGATGTGCAATGAAACTTTTGAAGATAAAGACCCTGATGAAGCAATGGAGTACCTATACTCGTTAGCTGAAAATGCTCAAAATTGGGACACTACAGGTACTTATGAGGCACCGGGTAAAACTCAACCTTATACATCTAGTGGAGGTATGTACAACCTTAAGGAAGATCATGACCTCCAAGCCAAATTTACATCTTTAGCTAGAAAAGTCGAGGCACTAGAATGGAAAAGGAGTGGTCAATTGAAATCTGTTCAAAAAATTATAAGTCAAATCTATGAAACTAATGAACACTCAACCAATGATTGCCCAACTTTTCCTTTCTTTCAAGGAATGTCTCATGAACAAGCCAATGCTTTAAACAGTTTCCAAAGGTCAAATCAGAATCCATACTCACAAACGTATAACCTTGGTTGGAGATATCACCCAAATTTCAGTTGGAAGAGTGGTAACAATAATACACAAACTTCACAGCCACCATTTCAAGCACACCATAATTTTTAAAATTCTCATGGATATGCACTCTTATGTTCCCCCTCCTAAAAGAATTCTTGAGGAAACATTGCATGCATTCATTGAAAAGCAAGAGACAATCAACACTCAACTTGCTCAAACCATGACAGATTTTAAAGATACTCTTGCAAAATTCACATCAGCTCTCAGTTTTCAAGAGAAAGGTAAGTTCTCATCTCAACCATAGTAAACTCCCAAAGGGCAATACAATTCAAGTGCAAGCAGCTCCGGAAACCAACACATGGATCAAGTCCAATCAGTCATTACTCTCCATAGTGGTAAGGTTATTGAAAAACTCATTCTTGAACCTTGTGAGAAAGATGATGAGTCAATCTCTAAAAGTAAGGAAGGGGTTAAACCTGAACATTGCAAAGAAAAAACTGATTCCCCACCAGTACTTCCATTTCCTCATGCTCTAACCAAACAAAGGGATGTCAATCAGGATTTTAAAATATTTAAAACTTTCAAACAGGAAGAAATTGAGGACAAGAAAGGCACCAAAAATGTTGTCGCAGATCATTTGTCAAGATTGACAATAGATTCCATATTTAACATCACACCAATTGATGATTACTTTCCTCATGAATCTTCACTTTCTATTGCTTCAATACCTTGGTCTGCTAATATTGACAATTTTCTTGCTTCATGATTTTTTCCAGCTCATTGGAATACCCAAGACAAAAGAAATTTTTTATTGGGATGACCTTTACTTATTCAAATATTGTCTTGATCAAATATTTCAAAGAAGCATTTCCAATAATAAGTTAAGTAGTGTTATTAAATTTTGTCATTCTAAGGCATGTGGGGGTCATTTCTCGTCAAAAAAGACAGCTGCAAAAATCTTACAAAATGGATTTTATTAGCCCACTATGTTCAAGGACACATATGCATTCTGCAAAACCTGTGAAAATTATCAAAAGGTAGGATTTATTTCAAAACATAGAGAGTCTTTAGATAATCTTTTATTGAATCTTGAGATGTATCCTGGTGGAGATGTGCATCGTGCAATTCATGATTTATAGCTTCATTTTTATAAAGGACATGTTCATCATAGTCATGGGAATCTGACTAAAAAAGACCTTGTTTGTCAGTTTTTAAAAAAGCTAGATGGGAAGCTTATCCTTGACCCATAAAAGGGCGTTTATGTCGTTCTTAGACGTAAAACCAAAGGAAGATGTGAGCTACAATCACAACTATAATTTAAGCCTTAGTTTGTAAGAACATGTGTCTTTTGGTTTTATTAATAGCATAATATTTGTGTTTTGTTATTTCTTATATTTGTTTAAGTGTGTTTCAGGTTTGTCAGTAGTCGCTGTTTTAGGTGATGAGAATTTTATTGACTCTTGACGTATCCTACTAAACCTTTTTCAATGGTTATTTGCAACATTCATGACAAGGTTTTATCATACTTTTCTTATGAAATATCCAAGGTTTTATATACTCATTTAACAAGTATTCTTAAACCTTCATTTTCACACACACTATAACATATGATTGTGGGTTGCACATTGGATTATTACATTATTTATGTTTTCTTTTGTTAAAGGTAACAATTAAGGGAAAAAGATAGTATATAATTTGCAACAAAAAAAAACAAAAACAAATTGATAATAATGATGATGATAAAAACATAGATAAGTTTGGTTTCATAGCCTCCCTAACCTAAGCAATTAAGCCCGAAGGGATGTTTTAACACCTAATACTCTAAAGTCAACTACCTTGGGAGGTATTGGCCCAGTACTTGTTACATGGATTAGAGAGAAAAGCTTAAGGGAATCAAACATTGCACTATCTACGTATCAGTATCTGCAACCCAAGTTACTAAGCTTGTAGGGGTGTCTCAACACCTAATGCCCTAAGACCAACTGGTCTGGGAGTCATTAGCCTAAAGCTTGTTACATGGGTTAAAGATGCATTGTGTTTTAAGTTATATGTATATATATTAAAAAAAAGAAAATAAATAATAATCACAACCCAAGGAAGTTAACCTTAGAAAAACATTAGAACAAAATTATGTTTTCATCCAAGGAAAGCCCCATAACTATGTGTTGATTTATTTAGCACATAAAAAGAAGGTTTATTAATATCTTGTTTAAGAAGTATGAAGCAGATATATAAATTTAATGAGAGTTTGTTTATTTGGATAGATTAATGGAAGTTGAATGATGAATGCCTTGCTTTGTGGAACTTGCAAATTGTTTTTCTATTTTAACGCTTTGATTACTAGGGACTAGTAATAAGCTGGTTGGGGGGTTTGATTAGTACTTAAAAGTGCATTTTTATCAAGGTTTTATATCATCATTTTGCACTTGAAGTATCAATAACTCCTTAACTAGAGCATGTTTAATAATATAAGATACCTTTAATTTATGGTAAATGTTCGTCTTAAATGCAAGCCTATCACATAAATGAAAGGATTGATTGATGAGTTTAACTACTGAAATTGAGAAGACAAAGAGAGGGCTAAGCTTAGAAAAGAGATGTTGGTTCAGTCCAAACTGGAACACCATTCGGTTATTATATCATAACTGGAGCTGTAGAACTTGGATTTAGGTCTGATTTAAATGTATGGAAAGCTAAGACATAGGCCTAAAACTTTCATGAGAGTCCAAGATTTAAAAATGTCATTTTCGAGTTCAAATGGTAGCAACAATAGAGAAGTCGAAATCTGTCTTGTAGCCAAGACATTATTCAATGTTCAGCCCATATCTCGAGTTTTAGAAGTCCAAATGCACCAATTCTTGTTTTATTGGAAAGCTGAGACAGTTTACTAGAACTTTCATATGGACTACTTGTTCAAATTCTGATGTTAAAAATGACATTTTGTTTAGACAAGACGATAGGGATTGTCACCAAGTCAAGATGTGGCCATCCACTCAACAATTAGTCATCAAATCAATAGTTCTGAATTTTGGCCTATAAAAGGAGACATTTGCTATGCATTTAGGCATATTGGTTTTCAGATCAAGATCATGTTCTTGCTCTCTTTCTTTATATTTTTGTAATGCTTAAGTTTTGCTTTCATTAATCTCTTGTTTATACCTTTCATTTCCTTTACTATACTTATATAATTATGTTCTCATCTTGTTTATTTAAGTTTCTCTTCTTCATAATGTTTAGCTAAGTTTAATATGTCAAGATGAAAAGGTTTCACTAATGGTGTTAGGATATGTATAATATAAACTCGATATGGACTTAAATGCTTACATCCAAGAAAGTTTGCTATTAACATGTCTTATCATTTTTATCTTCTTAATTTTTAATACCTTTCTTGTTAAATGTTAATCTAGATTTGTGTTGTATAACACTTGGTACAATAAATGTTTGATCCTTCATAGCTAACTGTATGGTATAACCGATACCTATGCTATGAAAGGAACTTGATTTGTTGTTAACATAAGTTATCATCATGAATTCCTGATAATATTTAAAAGTATTGGTGTTAATTAAATAAGATAACTAATATGATCGTGTTAATAATTTATAATGAGCTATTAATGACAAATCATCTGATTGGAACCTCCTCTGTATGTGGTTTCCAGTTGAATAATAAAAATAGTTTTTATTATACTTATTTGAAATACCATTAGTTAGTCCTCTAACCTTGACATTTGTTTTTATCATTGTTTAATCCTCACATTAATCTCACATCTCAAAATTCTCTTTAACTTATTATTATTATTATTATTATTATTATTATTATTATTATTATTATTATTTAATCTCCCTGTGGTTCGACCCCGGTTTTGCACTCCTGCACTTAGAAGAAGACATCAATCTTTTGGTCGTATCACACCACTTCTTTCTCATCAAACCCCTTTTGAAAGACTTTACGGCAAGGTCCCTACTTACTCCCATCTTAAGGTTTTCGGTTGTCTTGCATATGCTACGGAAGTGGATGCCACACATAAATTTGCTCCTAGAGCTAAACGTTGTGTTTTTCTCGGTTGCTCGATCAGCCAAAAAGCTTACAAGCTCTACAACCTTACCACACAAAAATTTTTCACCAACCATGATATTGTTTTCCATGAACACATTTTCCCTTACAAATTATCTCCAACCATTCCTCCACCTCATGTACCATCAGCTGCATCTACAGCTCCCATACCCGTCCTTCCTCTTTCCATATCAGATCCTCCTTATACAGACTTCCTAGTCTCCCTTTCGACGTCTCCCACTCCAGTCCCTCCTATTTTTTCTCCCTCTATTCCCAACAATATCACTCAGTCACCTTCTTATATGCTTCTTGTGCAGCTTTTACGTCGTTCCCAGTGACATCACAGCCCTCCTCGAGCTTTACGTGATTATATTTGCAACCTAGTAACATCTCCCAAACCATCGCCGACTTTATCGTCTGGTCCCACCACAAGTACAATGTATTCTCTTTGTAATTTTCTTTCTTACCATCGCTACTCACCACAACATTGCTCCTTTATTGCCACCATTAGTCAGGACATTGAGCCCCACTCTTATACAAAAGCTGCTTCCCTTCCACAATGGCAAGATGCCATGCAATCTGAATTGGCAGCATTGGAAGCTAACCACACTTGGTCCCTCACTTCTCTCCCTCCTGGAAAGACACCAATTGGATGCCGCTGGATCTACAAAATTAAACGTCATTCAAATGGCACCATGGAGCGTCATAGAGCTCGGTTGGTGGCCAAGGGTTACACACAACTGGAGAGTATCAATTTCCATGACACCTTTTCTCCTACTATTAAAATGATTATTGTCCGTTGTTTGCTGGCTCTGGCAGCAGCACAGAATTGGTCCCTTCACTAGCTAAATGTGCATAATACTTTCCTTCATGGTGATCTTTATGAAGAAATTTATGCATGTCCACCTCCTGGTCTTCAGCGACAGGGGGAGAGTTTGGTATGTCACCTCAATAAGTCATTGTATGGATTAAAGCAAGTTTCTCGCTAATGGTTTTCAAGCTACCAAATATGTTCAGTCTAAAGCAGATTATTCATTGTTCACATGTCGCAATGGCAAATCCTTTACCGCATTATTGATATATGTTGACGACATTCTCATCATAGGTAATGACCTCAAGCCTATATACACTCTTAAGAAATTTCTGCATAGTCGTTTCCGAATTAAAGATTTGGGTGATTTCTGCATAGTCATTTCACAAAAAAGGTATTTTTATCTCACAGCAGAAGTACACTTTGGAAATTCAGAAGGATAGTGGGATTTTGGGTGCTAAACCTGTGAATTTTTCTATGGAACAAAACATAAAGCTCTCAGATGCAGGTGACTTACTTAAAGATCCATCTCAATATAGGCAACTTGTGGGACATCAAATTTACTTGACTATTACCCGATCGGATATCATGTATTATGTATTGTGCTAAGTCGATATATGCATGTGCCACACAAACCACATATAGAAACTGCCTTACGTGTTGCGTTATCTAAAAAGTGCTCCAGGACAGGGTTTGTTTTTCTCTTCTCAAAATGATTTGTCTCTGCAAGCTTTTTATGATTCAGATCGGGTTGGTTGCCCAATGACTCGAAGATCCACTACGAGTTGTTGTGTTTTTTTTTTTATCTTCACTTGTTTCTTAGCAATCAAAAAGATAGAAAATAGTATCACTCTTCTCAGCTGAAGCCGAATATAGAGCCATGACAGGTACATGTTGCAAGTTATCTAGTTACATTCATTGTTAAAAGACTTACAGATATTGCATCCGAAACCAGCATTGCTACACTGTGATAACAAAACAGCTTTACATATAGTAGGTAATCTAGTTTTTCATGAGAGAACCAGACATATAGAAATGAATTGTCACTTTATTCGGGATAAAATACAGGATGGTTCAGTCATGATCAAATTCGTTACTTCGACAAATCAACTTGCGGATGTATTCACTAAACCATTAGGAAAGGAGATTTTCTCTACCATGATTCGCAAGTTGGGAGTTCTCGACATTCACTCTCCAACTTGAGGGGGAGTGTTAAGAAATGATCAATAATATTCTAATGTTTACGTAATGGGTTAGGAAACAAATATGTAAACATGTGCTTTCAAGAATATATATTCCTATTGTAATTCATATTTCTAATATAGCTAAGCATAATTATAGGATAACACTTGTATATAAGCGGCAGTAACTAAGGTCCATAGGTGGATTTTTAGTAAATAACGTATTTGTTTTTAATAAAAAAAAAAGGTGTATAGATAAACTAACCATAGACTCAATAGGGGATGTTGTATTTTGTATTTTAACATTTCTAGACATATTTAATAGAACTCGTCAACATTTAGATAAATCTTTTTTGTTATTGAAATATGGCCAACGGACAATCTTTTTTTTTTTTTATTTCATCATTTAATATGTGATTTTTTCTCTTCTCTCTTAATTAAACCTAGAGATTGAAATGTAAATAAAATAAAGTCTTGGACTAAATCATATAATTTTCAAACTAAAAAGACCAAAAACAATTGGACAAAATCTTAAGGCTAGATTTCTAAAAAAGAGCTGCTATTTTACTAAACTTACAATTTCAGCCCTCTCATCTTCAGGCTAAAATCTTAGTGTCCAATTGAATGAAATTCTCTTTACACCGAGTGAGTTTTTTTTTTTTTTTTTACTATCTAATATGTTCAACTATCTATAATGTTCGTATGAGATAACGCAGAAAGCTGTACCGTGGTGAGTTGCTACCACTGGATTGAGTGATAGCATAAACCTCTACTCAAAGCTCGTACCAATAGGAAATTGTTGGATATAAGATCAATGACGGGAAACATACAAGGGTAAAAATAAAATTGAAGTAAAAGAAATAGAGCCAAAGTAAATAAAGAGTCGTCCAATGCCACGAATTTGCTCACTAGAGTTGGCTGAAAAATTGTGTGTTTTTCTGACCTTAAAAACCATTATTCAATCCATTTTTACTTAAAAATATTTAATAAATACCTTTAAAATCTCAAAAAATTTATCTATTAACTTAAAAATGAAAAACAATCCAAAAACACATAATCAACCTTTAATATACTTTTTAAAACAATATAAAACTTTTAAAATACTTGAATGGAACTTATCTCGTTGAATAGAACTCGACATTGAGATAAACCTTTTCTGCTATTGAAATATGGCCAACCAATAACCTTTTTTCTATTTCATCATTTAACGTATAATGTTTTTTTTTTCTCTCAAACTTAGGGATTGAAATGTAAATATAATAAAGTCTTGGACTAAATTATATATTTTTCAAACTAAAAGGACCCAAAGAAAATTGGACAAGATCTTAATGCTAAATTTTTTAAAAAAGAGCTGCTATTTTACTAAACTTACAATTTTGGTCCTCTCACTAACAATATTAAAGTGAAAGGAAAACATACTTGGTCCATTATATTGTCTTCAAGGATTTTGATTAGCACACAGAAGAAGGAACCAGTGCCAAGCTGGTCGACAACCAGGAGACCTCCTGTCCTGCTTTGAGAGAAAGAAAGAATTAAGTGAAGTTCAGAGCAAAAAAGAATCAGTAAAAGGAAGCAAAGTATTCTATACGATGCCATACCAAGATGTCATACATACATACAGAAACTAGATGAACATTTTCCAAGATAAACACAACGAAATCGAGAACCATCATAAAGGGTAAGATCAACTATTAGCCAAAAACTAGATGAGAATATGCCAACTAGGTCCTGAGCAGCGACACACAAAATCAAAGAGTTACAAGAAGGTCCCATATGTTAGTCCCTCAAGCACGCAGTCTGTTTGAATCACACACTAGATTAATGACACCAGTAAATTGTTTGTAAGGCTCAATAAGATACTTTTAATTCTTTTTTCTTTTTTTTGAGAATTTTAATTCACGCTTTACTGTAGCTTGTAAGAACACAATGAGCAAGAAACTATGTCCTGAACTCTGATCTGATCATGTCAAGAACTCCTGAACAATATCAGGGTAAAAAGAATAACTTGCAAGAATTCTAGATGACATGTAATATTGGAGAAAAGAAAAAGAGAACATGGAGCTTACCTGGCCCAACAAGATCTTCAAACGATGATCTGACTTAATCAGAACTCAGAAGGAGTTAGAGAAGCAGTGATGAGGGGAGAAGAGAATGTGGAACGCACAGCTAGGAAAGGAGTTTAGTGCAGCGTAGAAGAAACGCAATTTGTTTGTGTCAGGCAATGGTTTTTCATCGTCAACGGTTTATAGACAAATAAAAAACATTGCATGTGTTGTTTTGTCTGGTGGCTTTTCGTGGGCAGAAGGCTTCTCAAGTCTAGACAAAAAATATTAGTATTGGCTGCAATTCGGACAAAACATAAGATCACAATCTCTATCTTATACTTGATTGATGGTAATTTATAATTGTTTGTTTTTGTATTTTAATAATATTTTAAGAAAAAATATTTTTTTTATTTTAAATTATTTTTTTAATCTTTTTGAATTATTGTGATTTGAGAAAAATATTTTTTTAAAATAAAAAATTATTATTGTAATACATTTCTGAGTAAAAAAACAGTTTGAAAAGTAACCACTATCAAACTTCAAAATACCGTTTTAGTTTTTTTTTTAGTTTTTCACGACAATTTAATTGTTTTTTTTATAGTGTTATTAATTTTTTTATTAAATTTTCCAATCTCAAAAAATATAGATAAAATAAAAAATGCATTTAAAAAGAGTAATTAATTGATCCATTGATCCATTCAATGTCATATCCAATTCTAGTATCTTACCAAACTCTACTTGTACAAAATGCATTCATGATATCTAATTTCAGGCGCCCGCCATTTTCAAATTCCGCCTGTCTCTTGTTAACATAACCATGGGCATAACAATTGATCACAACCAGAATTTTATGAGATGAAGCTACCTCCTTCAACACTATTAAAACATTAACAAATATAAATAAAAACTTTGATAAAATATTTCCTTGGTATATACCAAGAAAATTATAGTGAAAAAAAAATTAAAATAAAATAAAAATATACAATGACGTGTCATTTATATCGACAAAATTATCCGTTCGTAAACTTGTTGATAAACTATTCACTTTTCCCTGATACTATTCATTATATCAAATACAAAGGGTATGACTGATAGATTAATTTCATCGGTATTTGCCAAAGAGTTCTGAAACTGTTTACTTTTCAATTGCACTGTTAATTATTATTCTTTACAAAAAAAAAAACCACAACGGATTGAAAAGTTGTCAGTAATATTTAGGGGGTTTCTGAAAATTTTCAATTAAATTAAATATTATAAACAAAATCACCGACGGATTGAAAAGTTATCGATGATATTTGGAAAGTTTCTGAAATTTTTTTATTAAATTGAAAATTTAAATTAAATATTACAAACGAAATCATTGACGAATTGAAAGGTCGTCGGTGATATTTAGGGGGTTTCTGAAATTTTTTTATTAAATTAAAAATTTTAATTAAATATCATAGATGGAATCACTTATTGAATAATTAAAAATATTTATATTTAATTATTCATTAGTAAAACTATCGATAAAATGCCTCAATAAAAAGACTAAAATCCCTCAATTCTTAACAGATGCGCCTCTTTCTCCTCCCCCTCCTCTTCTTCTTCTTCTCTTCCCTTTATGTAAAAAACACCAATGTCCCTTTCTTTCTTTCTTTCTCTTCTCTTCTCTTCTCCTTCACGCGCAAGTATGTCTTCTCCTCTTTTCTTCTTTTCTCTTCTCAGTTTTGTTTTAATTAACATACTTTATAAATTTTTTTTTCTTTTCTCTTTTCAGCTTCACTTGCAATTACATTAAGGTGAGATGTTGTCTTCTTCTTCTTTTTTTGTGTTTTTTTAGATTATATTTGTTTATTTTATTTTATTTTTAAATTTTTATGTTCTTAATAATTGTATGAATATTGTTGTGGGATTTGTTTTTCATATGAGATAAATTTTGTTGGATTTTAAATGATTTTTTTTCAATTTTGTTGTTTAATTTCAATTAAATTATTTTATTTATTGCTAGATTATGGGTTCTGAAATAGGTTTTCTAGGTTAGATGGAAATGTTTTTTAGTTGATTTTTTTATTTGTTGTTGTTGTTGTTTATTTTCTGTGTTATTATTGTTGCAAATTTATTTGAGTTGATTTTCTTCTTCTTTTTTTCCAAGCAATTTAGTTCATGAGTATTATGAAGTGTTAATTTATATTAATTTAATTATTTTCTACTTTTGTTAAATAGATTTTTTTAAAATATTTTAAATAATTACTGATGGTATTACTGACATATTAAGTCCGAAATCAGTATATTATAGAGAGTTGAAAAGGAATTACTGCAAATGTTATTGTGCCACTGTTTTATTATAAAAAAAATTACATACGGTATTTTTATCAGTTATATGGCAATATTCCTGAGGAAAATATCAATGGAATGAAGCAAGTAAAAAGAATTTGAAGCACTTTTTTCATTAGTAAATTCATCGATAATCTTATTATCAATAGATCAAAAATTACTCATAAATTTTTTTACAAACAGAGCCTTTCTGTACGTGAGCCTATCGATAAGTTGGTATTTCTAAGAATTCTGGTAGTGATAATAAGATTTAATACATTTGTAATGGTTAACAAATAAGGGAAATATTCACGGATCGTTTAGCAGCGCTTTGATCAAATCAAGAACCTCAAAATTTGAAGAAAAGCTCACTAGATCACACTAATTTTGGAGGAAGAAAATCTGAAATTATATATGACGATAAATGTTACTTGAGAAAAAAAGAAAGAAGGAATAATGTGGGACCACGACTTTTTGAAGCAGAAGGAGTATGATGCCACCGTCCAAGAAATAATGTTAGGCGATGACTTTTCATGTTCTGTTAGGTGTCCTACAAGTCTTCTGAAAACGGTGGCTTATTAAGAATTATTTGGCTATTTACCTAATACTATAATGCCATGATTTAAGGCGATTGACTTTTCCAACTTCAAAAAATAAAAAAAGTTTTCAAATCATGGGAAATTAGCCAACTATTTATCATTTAATTAGGTAAATGATGACTAGGAAAAACAGAATTAGGACTATTTACTGAAATTTAATAAACTTTGATCAACTTGAAGTCATTGACACTTTTATTTTTGTATATTTCATTCCCACCCGGCTTGCCCGCCTGCCTTCTACACAAACTGTGAGCAAAGTTGATTGATTTTATTGCAACTCAAGCATTCCAAAATTAAACTTTACGATAAATTGCTTAAAAAATATTTTAAATTTAAAAACTTATCTTATTGGATGAGGTCAAGAATGATTTTTATATTACTTTTTAATAAATTTTCTTAAACAAAAGCTTTTCAAGTTTAAACTTATAATTATCTTAAGTTTTTTTAAAAAAAATTAATCACAAAAAATAAGGGTAATAAAGTTTGGAACACTAATACCATATTAAAAAAAAAATTCTAACTTAAAAATTTAAATTATTAGATAAAATCAAAATATATCCTTACTAATTGATTCCAACTTTAACATGGAAATAGTTCAAATTAATATCTATATTTGAATATTTGATTGAAAGAAAGAACATGGTAAATCAAAATTTAAAGTTTATGATAGATAGCAACCTATAATGCCAACAGATCATTGGTCACATGACAATAATTTATTGAGAATGATTTAACAGTTAAATCAAAAGTTATTGTTTTTTTTAGCTATTTTTCTGGTTTGCCATGACCAGACCTACTCTTAGACCTAAACATATCATACTAGTCTATAAATATATTTTTTAGGCCATTCACATAATCTCTATCATAACACAATTTTTAAATTTTCAAAAACAACAATAATAATAAATAAATAACAAAAAAAATGAATGAATGAAAAAATAATTTGAGAATTGAATCAAGACAACACAAATTGAAAGTTTGAGGGCTAATAAGAATGTAATTATAAATTTGGGAGTCAATTTGGTCAAAAACTAGAAGAATTGATAAGTTTGGGGACTTAATTAAACTTTGATTTAATTAATTAATGCAACCAAGAGCTTAATTGAAGAAATTCCAAAGTTTAGGGCTGATTTAGATTGAAATTACAAGAAGGACCAAAATGAATAGGCGGTAATACTATAGGGGGGTTAATTGATTTTTCTAGGGATAATTATGAAAGAATTCAAAGTTGAAGAGTTAATTAAGGACTAAATTGACTAATTTGGAAACCATGGACTGTTTTGTAAATGATATTGAAATCCAGGGGTTCAATTGTAATTGATCCAGGGGCAAAATTAAAAAAAGAGAGATTTTCCTTGAACAGGAGCCCAATTGCTAAATGTGAAGTTCAGGAGGCAAATTGAAAACAGCCATGGAGGAAAACGGCGCCATTTTAAATCACTGTTCATCGTCATCCTGGAGAAGACCGGTTCAGCAGGAAATGTACAGACAAAATGTGGGTCACGTCAGCTGCCCACTATGCCCCACGATTCCATCTTCAAATGCCACGATGCCATGACCATGGCAGGACTGTTAGCCCCTGTTTTTCCTCAAACAGGGTGCATTCTCTGGCTTTATGAAGGCCAGCGAAAGACCAGGACAGGACCACGGAAAGCTAGAGAGACTTTTGGAAAGGGAATTCTTATTTCTTTTCCTCCGACCAGACCACAGACTCAGCCAAATCAAACGCACAACCAAAAGGGGAAACAAAGAAAAAAAAGGAAAACAGAGAGAGAGAGATCAAGAAAGAAGAAGTAGAACTAGAACGGAGATGGAGAGGATCCAGAGAACACAAAAAAAAAGGCAGGAGACAACGAAAAAGGGGATAGGACATCGTCTGGCCAGATCGTCACCATCGTCTTCGTCTTCAGTTTTCAGCTGCAGGTCAGTTCACGGCTTTCCCTCGTTTTTGCTTTTTAATTACCCTGGCATTGTTGCAAGCATGCGTGAATAATTCACGCACGCCAGGCAACAGTGCCTAGGCTGGTCCCTGGCCAGGCCGGGCCAGCTAGGTCTAGCCCAGCCTATATGGCTGGGCTAGATCCAACCATCTGAAAAAAAAAAACAATAGAAACTTCCTGTGACCGAGCTGGGCCTGGAAATCAAGCTTAGCTGGCCCAATTTATTTTAGATGAAGGTTGTGTTTAGTAAAACATAATCATATATTTTTCTCCCTTTTATTTCATCCCCATTTGTTTTAATATCCAGCTAAACAAATCTTTTTGGATGTAAGAAAATTCTGAAAAAAATTTGTGGACCCTTTTTAATTTAATTGTGGGTGGCTTTTTTTTTCGATGATTTTATTGTATATTTGATTTATGAATTTTTATTGTGAAATGTAAATCTAGTATATGATTACATAACTATCTTTATATATATATATGCTTTGCTTTCAATTCAAATTTTATTGGTTTATTTACTAGCACCAGAATCAGGAATATTACAAGTAGACAATCGGTAGCATAATACAACAAACCCTTAGCAATTTAAGATAAAACTAGAAATGCATCCTACTTTAGGTAGGACGTTTAAAGGGTAATAATATCTTTTCTTTTGTGTTACTAGTCTCATACCATAGAATTTTTGTTGACCAGTTAGGGTTTCTAATGATCATAATATTAGGTGGCGACTCCTTAAATAAAACTTTTTTCATCTAAGAACAAGATGTTAGGAATTTGTTCCTTTTTACTTTTGAAAATTTTAGAGGTTGACACGATGTTGAGTGCGATAATCTCTTTAAGATAAATTTTCATTTAGTTATGATAGACCTGCATCTGATTGTTTAGAATCTCTCACTGCCATGTAAACAATAAGTTTTTGAGATTTTGATTGGAGTCTGTTTTTTTTTGCTAACAAGTTGGACAAAAATATATATATATTTTGACTCATAAAACATATTTGAAAAAAAAAAACTTTATAAAATTATAGTTTTTATATAAAATAATCAATCAATTAATACAACTGAATTTAACCAATCAACTGGATTAGATAGACGATTGGAGTTTTAGCATGGTAGGTGTGCCAGTTATTGTTGGCTTCCTTTGGTATCTACAAGAGCATTCAATAACGCCATTCCACTGATTCTCGCTATTTTCTTTGATATGCTTCGACTTTGATTTTTTGAAGACACGGTACGGAAAGAGAGATCGGTATCCTCTTTAGCTTCAGATAGTCTACTGCGTTAACTTCTTCAAGGGAAATACAGGTGAACGTATTTCCAAAAATCTTAACTTTAAGAGACTGATTTCGGTGTTGTA